>SCPN01000366.1_pt1 | contig 158695 bp, 157 predicted proteins | sample 6106831 | NCBI WGS metagenome assembly SCPN01 (sample SAMN10720447, study PRJNA508395) | human gut metagenome | isolation source: Participant 1, 0 month | reverse complement strand
GTTGGGGTTGTCAAACTCGTGCGCCATGATTCTTTTGATTTCGTCCTCTGTCAGATACTCCCGTTCCTTAACATTCGGGCTGATATGGAACTGCGCAAACGGATTTCTCGGTATCAGTCCGTTATAGTGCGCACGCATTACCACGCCTTTCAGCCGCCATGCAGTTCAGCCAGATGGTGGCGTTTTCAGTCCCCGTTCAGCCGTAAGATAAGCCGCAAACTCCTTGATGAAGTCGGGTGTAAGTTCCAGCATGGACATATCCGTCCGTCTGTAGAATGACTGATAAAGGCTGCGACATAGTTCCTGCCCTTTACCATGACCTTGTACGTACCGATGCTGCGGTCTTTACCGACACGTTTCAGAAAGTTGGGCAATCCTTGTCAAAGCCTTTATCAGTGTCTCATACTCGCTTCCTACCCCTTGGTGGTGGCATTGCGCACCATTTCAGCCGTTACGTATGCCTCTCGGTCGATATGCGCTGATAGTGCTTGATGATTTGCGCCTTGATGTTGTCCAATGCCAGATTGATGTTCCGTGCTTCGGCACTCTTGCCCTTTGGCTCGGTTGCCTTCGCATCCCAAAGGGTTTTTGGATGGTCTGCTTGCAACTGAACTGCGCCACAGTACCGTTGATTGTCATCCGTCCCATGATGGGGACAATACCCTCGTCTTTCTCCTTGCTGCCGTTCGTAGAACAGCACTTTGAAATGTACTTCTTGCCATAATTAGTTTTCTTTGTTTCAGCAAAGTTAAATATCAACGAGTTAGACCTTGATACGCAAATCGGTGACAAACGGTGCAATAGCATCTCCCATATGTTAAATCTTACTCTTTCACGGGTAATGATTTGCAAACCATTCTTCTTAAATCCGCTCTTCTTTGCGTTTTCCGATTTTTCGGCTTGTCATCATTTGACACCGTAACAACTCTGATATTAAGTCGTTTAGCGTCATTTCTCCCATTTTTCGAGGTTATTCCAGAGATTTAGTGTTAGTTTTGGTATAGGTGGCCCTTCAAAGACTCCATGGATTTCTTTCTTGTACGATGGACAAAAGACTCAACATGGTATATACCCTGTATACTTATATTACAAAGAATATAATACACTGTTTTTAGCGTATGGTGTAAGTGAAACCACTCCACCCAATATAGAGTGGAAGTTTAATACTAGTCCTGAAACAATTTTTGATTTTTTTAAACGGAAAGGAATAAAACCTAAACGATATGGAAATTCATATGTATTTAAGGATTATGATATCAACAACTTAAATCCTTCTACAATCAATAAAGATTTATTTGAAATCATCGAAAATTATAAGAATTTAATGGCTTCATATACAGAAATATCAACTAATACTAATAAAATGCAAAGTCCCAGTATTAACATAGATTATCAGTCTATACCAGCTAATCTAAGACAATTTGTCACTGCTATTAAATCGAAACCATTCATACTGTTAGCTGGCATTTCTGGTACAGGAAAATCACGTATAGTCCGACAATTAGCTTATGCCACTGGTGGAGAAAACCCAGAAAAAGTTCAAAAGCCATATAATTACGAAATGATATCTGTACATCCAAACTGGCACGACTCTACAGAATTGTTAGGATATGTAACTCGGGTTTCCGGAAATCCGGAGTATATAGTAACTGATTTTCTGAAATTTATAGCTAAAGCTTGGTTCTACGAAGGAATCCCATTCTTCCTTTGCTTGGATGAAATGAACCTAGCACCCGTAGAACAATATTTTGCAGAGTACCTTAGTGTTGTCGAGAGCCGAAAATTGAGAAATAATAAAATAGTTACAGACCCGATAGTACCTCCATTGACAACTTGGGATAAAGCAGATCAGAAAACACTTGTTTCTGATCAAATACTTAAAGAATTATTTCATGAATTTTGGAATAATGAAGGTTGGAATAACTCTACAATAGCTGCCCGAATTGAAGAATTAAAAGAACAATTCAAAAATACAGGTATTTCTATTCCTCAGAATCTGATTGTAATGGGAACTGTGAACATGGATGAAACAACTTATAGTTTTAGTCGTAAGGTACTGGACCGTGCAATGACCATTGAGATGAATCATGTAGATTTAAATAGTGGTCTCAGCAAAGCACAAGATAATATTACTCCTATCACGGCTAAAGCACTTTTACCTGAAGTAGTTGAGGGATATGATGTTTATGAACAAAACCCAGAAATATGTAAATCTATTATCAAATATCTACAACAAGTTAATGAGAAGTTAGAAGATAGTCCATTCAAAATTGCCTATCGCACACGCAATGAATTTCTTATCTATGTGTTAGCTAATTTACCATATCAAGGTAAAGAGACTCAGGAACAGTGTATCACTCGTGCACTCGACGAAATAACCTGTATGAAAATACTGAGTCGTATCGAAGGAGACAAAAACAAAGTAGGTACAGTATTAGATGACTTATATACCATTATACAAAAGAGAATTGAAACAAGTGGTATTAATTCAGAAAAATCAATCTCTCTTGATAAAATTCGAAGAATGAAAAAGAAATTGGAAACGGCCTATTATTGCGACTTTTGGAACTAATCACTAACGAAAAATTATGGAGGCGCTGCTCACACTGAACCATCCAGACTATAAATTAATGGTCTATTGTCCTTCTTATGATAAAATATTTAAGAAGGCGCAAACTTGCATGCGTGTAAAGCAGAATGATGAAACTCTTTATTCTATTTATACGTGGGATAAAAATGCATTCACTCAAATTAATGGAGAGCAATTAATAGAAGGTAAAAGGCACCCTTCTATCTTTTTTGAAAATACAGATTATCAATTCTGGATCAATTTTAAAAGAATAGATATAGAAGATGCTTGGATCAATACTCCTTTGAGAAACATTCAAGATAATTTTATGTTCAATCAAGAAAATCAGATACTCTTTGGACATCTTAACTATGGAAACGATATCGGTAGAGCAGAATTTAATATTGATTATAAACTGAAAAATGGAGAAATAAGGCATTCAAAACTTGGTTACGATGTACTTTCAATAAAATTAGATTATCATAAAGACTTAAAGAAGATTGTAGACGATATTGAGAAAGAATATCGAATGCTTTCTATTGACTTTCTGCGAAAAACATACCACACTTTTGATGTAGATGGGGAGAAACAATTCAGATATTACCTCAGGAATCTATTTAAAGACATTCAAACAAACTTTATACAAGCTGTAAAAACCATTGTGGACTGTCCCCGTAACCGGCTAGTACAAAAAGAGACCTATCTTCGGGCTGACAAACTAAAACGATTAACTCCACAATTGGAAATACAATTAACAGAACATCGTAAAAATCCAGCGCATTTATACCGTACCGAGCACCCTATTGCCTGCGTAGATACAATGGAGAATCGTTTTTTGAAGTACTGTATTATCTTCATTGCCGAAAAATTCTCAGATTTAAAATGCAGAATTATTAATAGTTACAAGCAATTGACAGAGAAATATATTATCAATCTGAATCAGCAACAGGAGGAATTACAACGATTGGTTCACCACCCATTCTTCAGAACAGTAGGTGAATTTCGAGGATTCACACAAGAATCTTTGATATTAAAACAAGCCACTGGATATTCGGAAATTTATCATGATTGGATCAACAAGTTCTAGATGTGATGAATCCGCTAGGTTGCTAATATTAGTCTAGAGCTAAAAGATATAGCTAAATTATACGAAATATGGTGCTTCATCGAACTCAAGAATATTATTAAAGAATTATTAGGAAACGAAGTCGAAACAAATTATTCTAAACGACCAGAAAAAAAATTTATTACCCAGTTGGGAAAAGGAAAATTATCTAAGGTCATCTTCTCTAAACACAACATTGAGCTGGCAAAAATTTGCTATAATCCTAAAAGTTACGTTGGAGAAGAACAACTATCCACAATAATTCCGTGTACAACTTCATATACTGTCTCACAACAGCCAGACATTATCTTACAACTAACAAGACGCGATATCAAACAAGGTATAAAACTAACCTATTTATTTGACGCAAAATACAGAATAGGAGATACTCAAGATAATGTAGACACTCCACCTGACGATGCTATCAATCAAATGCACCGCTATCGAGATGCAATATACTACATAGATCAAGATACTAAACAGCTAAAGAAAGAGGTTATTGGTGGTTATATCTTATTTCCCGGAAATGGTGAAGACAGCGCTGTCGAAGAGATGAATTTCTATAAATCTATTGGAAAAGTTAACATCGGCGCTTTCCCCCTACGTCCACAGGATAATGAAAGCAAAGAGCTGCTTAGAGGTTTTCTTAAAAGATTGATTTGGGAATGTCCAACCTATCAGATTTTAGAACAAACTTTTACTCACAAAGAAACAATGCTAACTTTCAATCAACCTGGAAGTGTATTATTAGTTCCCATTGCAAAAAGCCGCTCCTATTTCAAAGATTTTAATGAACGTAGTAAAGTGATTCATTATTATTTTGGCAAAATCAAAATGGGAGGTGTATACGAACATTTAAATTTCCAGAAATATGATTACTTTATTCCGGTAATTGAAGGAAAAATCAGGGATGTCTATCGCATTGAATATGCATCAGTTAGACATAGGAACGACATTCCAGGAATAGAACCAAAAGAAAATGTGGATCTTTCCGACTTCAGAATTTACATGAAACTTACTTCTCCCTCTTATTTAACTGGTGCAAAACGATTAATTCCTATTCGGCATTCGAGGATTGATTATAAATGTTTCTTTAAAGAATATAATTCAATAACGGAAGTGATAAATCTTATAACTGAATAGATATCGTTAAATACCAATAATATACCGCTATACCTACTTGCAATCCCTCAATCACCGGTATTCCATACTTGAATTTAAAATACCATGTCTTATGCCGAAAGATATACATCCCCACCCGTGCACCTAACGAACCTACTACGGCTATTCCCTGCAGACGGACTTCAGGAGTACGCCATCGTTTCCGGGATGCATGCCGTTTATCAATACCGTACATAACGAAAGCAACGATATTCACAACTACTAAATATAAAATAAGTAACTTCAACAGTCAGCCTTTTTGCAATTCTCCTGCAAAGATACATATTTTTAATCAGGCCCGATTTGCCGGCCGGAAGATTCTCCGTATCTTTGCCACATGGCAGAGAGAAACGAATTACATAAAAGGAACAGGCATAACGGACAGTACGATTTTTCAAGACTGACGGAGGAATACCCACCGTTAAAAAAGTTCATCGTACTGAACGCTTATGGAACAACAAGCATCGATTTCTTTAATCCCCGGGCAGTAAAGGCACTCAACAAAGCCCTCTTGATAAGTTACTACGGCATACGATACTGGGATATTCCTAAGAATTATCTGTGCCCACCCATTCCCGGGAGAGCAGACTATATCCATTACATAGCAGATTTGATTCAGCCGGATATATCCAATGAATCGACAGGGTTGAAAACAGCTGTCCCAAATGCCCGTCAATACAGGTGCCTGGATATCGGTGTAGGTGCCAACTGCATCTACCCCATTATCGGTCAAACGGAATATGGATGGACTTTCGTCGGTTCCGATATCGATCCGGTTTCCATTGACAATGCACGAAAGATCGTAACTTGTAATCCGGCATTGGCTCACAAAATAGAACTTCGGCTACAACAGGATAGCCGGAAAATATTTGAAGGAATCATTGCTCCGAATGAATATTTCGACGTAACTCTCTGTAATCCTCCCTTCCACAGTTCCAAAGAAGAAGCAGAAGACGGTACGCTACGCAAACTCAGCAGCCTGAAAGGTCAGAAAGTAACCAAAGCCCGGCTCAACTTCGGAGGCAATGCCAACGAACTCTGGTGTGAGGGCGGTGAACTTCGATTTCTGCTGACTATGATCGAAGAAAGTCGCAACTACCGGAAAAATTGCGGATGGTTCACCAGTCTGGTATCAAAAGAAAAGAACCTGGGTAAACTGACCGCCAAGCTGAAATCGACCGATATAGCCGAACATAGAATCATTGAGATGCACCAGGGTACTAAAACCAGCCGGATCCTGGCATGGAGATTTTGAGAAAGATAGGGTTATCAAATCAGCAAGTATCGACTCAAATCCTTTAGGGAGACGATCTTCACAAGAGAGCGACTGCCATCTAAAGATATCATTGACATTGAGCTGTTTATCAAAGCAAACAAGCAAGTTCCGGAAAGCATGTTTTAACATAGTATTAAAACTTGTTTTCTATAAATAAAAGATTTGTTCTTTGACTGTAGAAAACTAATTCTTTATTTATAAACCATCAAAACCATATATTCAGAATTAACATTGTTAACAGGAAAACAATACACCATTATGAACCTATTAATCATCAGTAACGCCGATAGCTGCCGCAGCCGAATCGCACAAGCACTTCTTTCTTCGTTCGGAAAAGGCATGAAAGTATATTCTGCAGGGACAATGCCCGCAGCAGAGATTCATCCGTTGGTCCTGAAACTAATAAAGGAAACAGGTATCGAACCGAACACACAACCTCCCCACTCCATCCGTGAATACACCAACGAAAACTGGGACCATATCATCGTACTTTCCGGTACGGCCGATGATATACGCAATCTCTTCCGGAAGGAGGTAAAACACTGGTATCATCTTCCCTTTGAAGACTTGTTCTCCACAGCGGCACCAAGCGAAGCGGAACTGTGGGATCGCCTGATACGCCTGAAAGAAGATATACAAAGAAAAATGTACGAACTATACCGGGACGATCTGAGAGAGCAATTACTACCGCGCTGTAGCTGCGGAGCCAATGACTTTTGCAGATGTGAGTGAGGGAATTATTCCCTCACTTCCTGCTTTATCAGCCGTGTCACACTTGTGATGTTCCGCTTATCCTTGTTCAGAATATAAGTATATTTATAATCGCTTGCCCGATAAGAGGTAGGCGAACTATTCACCAGGATAATATTCCGGTTATTGGCAAAGTCCAGAATCCCCTTAATATTATTAGGGTGAAGTTTTCCGATTTCATCCATCATACAGTGCAACTTAAAGTCGTTGAACTGATGCGATGCTTTCTCCTTAAACACATTTAGTAACATGATATTAATCATGGCCTTCACCAGGATATCCGTTCCGTCGGAACCCACGTTTGCCAGTTTCTCCACCCATCCGCTATCGTTGTCGTTCTCCACAATACGGAACTGGAGTTCGAAGGTATCGGAAAGGGTAAGTTCTTTTTCTTTATTCAATGCCAGTTCTTTCACCAATGACTGCAATAAACTTACCGCCTGCCGATTCCGTTCTACAAAATCCTCTTTGTCCGAACAGGCTGAACATGCCCGGGCCACCCGGCTGATTCCGGTCGCAGAACTCTTTGATCGTGAAATGTTGCATGATACGATTACCGCTCGGCACAATCTGCAAGGCTATACTCTTTGATAACTCCGGCAAAATTGCGTTCCACAAAGTCACTGTTGATATCGCTTATGGTCTTACGAATCAGTCCCTCTTTGAAAGCATGTCCGTCGTTTCTTTTCCAACCGATGAATCAAGTCGGTGTATGCCTCGTTTGAACGACGTTCAAAATCAATAATCTTATCATTATCAATAAATTTTCAGATCGGCGAAAAGTCATAAACTCTTCCCGCTTCGTGCCGCGTACGGAAATTGAACGTATTCTGCTCGGAAAATTACCGGAAAACCGACCGACGGCCTCCCTGAAGTCTTTTCCTGTTCAATCTGCCGGTAATGGTTTTGAGTCAGTTCCTCAATCACCTTCTTACAGCGCTTGGCATTCTCTGTTTCCACCCCCGTTTGTAACTACAGGCGGACAGATATTGAGCGTTTTGAAGTTCTCCGTCTCCCGAATATCCTCGTCCAAATGTTTCAGGCGGGTGTTTGTCTCAGCGCTGCTTGTTCAGTCCCGTTACTTCAGATTCAATTCTTCCTCTTTCAAACGGAACTTTTCTTTCTCGCCTTCCAGTTCTCGGCCAACTGCTTTTCGTTTCTGAATTCGTCCATCCGGTCAAAGAATCTCTCTTGTCCTTCTGTAATCGTAGACCAGGCGACGATGTTGGTCAATAAACACCAGCTCCTGTTCCGTACGGGCCACTTCATTACGCAAAGCAGTGATACGCTCCGTATCCACTCCTTTCCCGGAGAGTTCGTGCAGCAAGTCTTTGTCCATGGTTGCCAGCAGTTCATCGGTTTTCTGTTTTCGGAAGCAATGGACAGGTGAATTTCTTCTTGTTTTGTTACGGATCAGGGCATCCTCTTCATTCTCTGGTTACGTTCCTTCTCCTTTGACGTACACGAGTTTCGAGCAGATGATTGAACTGTTCCAATTCCGCCACTGTCCCCTGCAGGCTACGGGTAGCCTCGGCCAACTGTTTATCCAATTGTTCCAGCAGGACACGCTTCTCCTCCCCTGCCTTCTGTTCCCACCTGATTTCATCCGCTTTCAGGAACCGGATACGCTTATCGTTCTGCTCCATACATAAGTGGATTGAGCCACATCCTCCTTACAGGTACTAAGCGTGGCCTGATGTCTTTTCCGAATCAAGGCTAGTTCTTTTCTTTTCCTCTCCCAACTTCTCAAGCTGCTGTTGCCACTCTGATACTTCCTTACCGGCTATTTCCTGATCCGCCGCGATACTCTTGTACACTTTTCACCTCCTTACGGATAGCCGAGAGGTCGAGTTTAATGCCATAGAAAGAGTCTTGACCGGCATCCGGAACAGACTGAGGCTTCAGTTCCTTGCTGAACAAAACCTGTTTCTCGTCCACGACCTTGCCAATGGTATCTTCCCACCCCTGACAGTTCTGACTCAGCCATTCGTAGAATGAACCCTGACGGTTGTCGAGCAAACGATCTATCTCCGCTACCCTCTCTTTAGCAAGTGTAATCTGCTGTTCGATATCCTTTTGGCGGGCAGTGAACTGCTGCTCACAGGCAGTCTGATCCAATTCCCACCGGCGGCGCACCAGCTCCATCTGTTGTTCAGCTTCTTTCTGCTTCAGCCTATGCTCATGGTTCTCCTTTTCCAGTGCTGCGGCACGCTCCGTCCGGCAGGCTTGCAACTCCTCTTCATAAAGAGTCCGGTGCAAACACTTCTCCCGTTCCATTTTCAACTGATAGATGCCTTCCTTTTTCTTTTCTGTCTGCTCACGCAGAAGGGTCAGTTTCCCAACTTCCTGTTCCCTTACCTCTTTCAATATTTTATCGAACTCCTTACGTATGGCTTCCTTACGCTCGATGGCACGCAGATGGAGGGTATTCAACTCGGCGTTTTTCCCGTTACGGAAACGCTCAAAGGCACTGGCCGCCTGTTCTTTCAGCAGTTTATACTGGCTGTTGATGTCGTCAAAGCGTGCAGTCAGCATGGTCAGCTGCTCTTCCAGCATTTGCTTGTGAAGCACAGCTTCGGACTCCGCATTCACCCGTTCCCGTACATGATGAATATCCTGCGATTCGTACCGTTCTTTTCGCTCCCGTGCTGTTTTCAGATTTTCGTTCTGCACTTTGACCACTCCCAACAATCGGTCACGCTCACTCTGAAATTTCCCGGAAAGTTCTTCCAACTGGCGTTTCTCCTTTGCCACTTCTTTCAACAGCTCTTCTTTCTGTTTTTGCAGAGAAGGGAGTACTTCCCGCGCTGTCCGAAAAGCGTAATTCAATTCTCCGGCCAATGTACGGGCCTGTTGCTCCAGATAATGCATTTCCCGATAAAGTTCAATCACCCGGTCGGCTTGCCTGCGGACAGTTACCTCACCGTTCTTATTTTTCCGGAACCACTTACTGATGTCGGTCACTTCTTCATCGAACCGGCGCAGATGATGGGCATACTGCCCCAGATCGATACGCACATCTTCTTCGTTCAGAGACATGATAATGGTTTGCTTGATAAACTCTGCATCAAGTTTTGAGTTCAGAAAAACATTCTGAATCGTCCGAGGTATATTCTGGTACTGCCGGCTTTCGGTAATAGCAAACTTCCGAAACTCCGGAGGAAGCCCCCGGCCATTACCGAAAATAATGTCTCGATACTCCTCATACGTCTCTATACGACGGCTCTTATAGACAAAACTACCAAGCGCATCACGTATCTGATCCCACTCTTCGTATGCTTTTCCCTCGGGTGAAATGAAATATTCTTTCTTATAGCCCGTGCCCAGAAAGCGGAAGCAGACCCTTCCCTGCGAACGGAAAGCCAATACGCAATACGAAGCATCATCCACCACCACTTCATAAATAATGTATGAATTGACGTACGGAAAATAGTATTCATCAAAACTCTTTTTCTCTTTTGAAATGCCCAGCTTTGTCTTATCGGCATTGTAAAAGAAGAGTAATGCACGCAACGCCGTACTTTTCCCCACTCCCTGTGTACCGATAAAGTGAACATTGCCGTCTATCTGTATTTCGGCATATTGGATACGGGCACTATTGATAAAAATAATCTTATTCAGGTATCTCATTCTGTATCTCTTCTGGTATGTTAATGCAAGCGACCAACTCTTCCAGATAGCCGAAAGCCGCCACTACCTTATAGGTGGAAGTAATCTCATTTTCCAGTTCAATAAAGCCGTCACGTTTCAGGTCGTTTACTATTTTGTCAATCATCTCTTCATGCTTTTCCCGTCCGGTAAGCTTTTTCAGGCCGGTAAGCTTCTCTTTCAACTCTAAGTCGGTTCCCACTTTCACAACCATATCGGCCGGCTGAAAACGGAATCCGGATGAAAAGGCCGCATCATAAGTCTTGATAAAGTCGAGTACATCAATCCAACGGACAGCAATCTCCAACTTACGTTCCAAGTCGACCTTATTCTCGCGACGGGAAAAATAATAGTATTCGTTTCCGCTTTCGAGCACGAAGTTGATGGCGGCAAAGAAGTCGTACAACTCCGACTGGTTGTCTTCAATCACCGTATAAAGTTGCCGGATGTTGGGATTGGTACTATCGGAAGAGATAAATCCTCCTTTACTCAATATTTCAAATATCTCAGCAGTTTGTTTAATCATTACTGTAATGGTTTTAAATTCATTTCACCACAGATTACACGGATTCTCACAGATTAATAATTTATTCCATTGAGAATTCAGACCAAAGTATCTGTAAGAATCAGTATTACCCGGTGGTGAATCTTATTTATTCCTAAACTATTTCTCCCGTCCTTTCCGGATAAATCAACGCATATTCCACACCATCCATCCTGCCATACTCGTCGGTGATGCGGAGTTCTTCGTAAAACTGGGATACGATCTGGCAATAGAATGTGATTCTTTCATCAAAAGACACCTCTTGTGTGAAAGGGTAAGCGGCAACAAACGAAAACAAGTCTCCATCAGCCTGCATAAACCGCTTCTTCACTTCTTCCAGGTTGATGTAAGCCTCTTCGGATATATGGGTCTCAAGTGACTCCTCAGCGATGCTGTCGGCCACATTACGGGCCAGTATGGCTCGCTTGCCGACTGTGGCTATCACCTTACGGATACTCTCTAAGACTTCATCGTCGTTACGGAGATATTCGACAGAGAGACGCAACGGATATGCCGGTGCAGGCTCAAACCAGACACTGTCTTTCTGCATCAGCACCCGGCAGATATCGGTCCGTTCTTCCAGTTCGAACTGATCTTTGAGATATTTCAGCTGACGGATTTTGACCCGTATCTTATTCTGATACTCTATCCGGTTCAGGTAGCTGATGATTTGCTTCTGTATCTCGATCAGGTTATGGAAACATTCATTGAGTTGTATCCGTACGTTAGCCACCACCAAAACCAGTTCATCATCCGGAACCCGGCGAAAGAAACGGTCTTCTTCGGTGACAAGGAGTTCTTCACTCACTCGTATCAGTGCCTCGATATCCCGCCGTTTCTCGTCCAGGCGGACCAGTTTCTTTTTCTTGATCTGATAGTTCGGTTCATTCTTGAATGTGCTGTCGATGTTGCGCTTCAGGTCGATGACATTACGCAAGGTAGTCAAGGCAATGTTACGCAATATACGCTTAATGGTACGCAGGTAAGTGGTCTTCCTTTTCTCATGGTTTTCTTGCTGATAATAAGAGATGGTATCTTTGAGATAGCTGATATGCTCGTTGACAAACGAAGTATTGATCTCCTCGTTTACCTCGAGCACCTGCTCGAAAAAGTGCAGGTAGATATCCTCCATTTCGAGAAACGAACCATTCTCACGAAGCACTCCGTGGTCGATCAGGCTCTGTATACGTTGCAGTTTGTATTCAGTCAGTTCCAGTGCATACTCCCGCCGGAAGGATTGCTGTTTCCGTTTGCCGAACATCTGTTTCAACAAAAGTTGTTCACGGCTCATCATTTTCAGCAACTCGTCAATAGAGTGAAATGTAGTCATGTATAACGGCTATAAACTTTTTCGGGGTTCCTTATCTTGTCAGTTTTCTCTTCATTCCTCCGGCCACTTCTTCTTTGAGAAAAGTCATCAACGGCTTTCCCACAACAATAAACGTAACGGCCACCAGAATCATCAGAATACCCAGCATCAGCCTGGGCGTCAGCCGCTCACCAAAAATCATGACACCAAAGAAGAGAGCCGTCACCGGTTCGAGTGCTCCCAAGATAGCGGTCGACGTGGAGCCAATGGTGTGAATGGACACAGCGGTACATACCAGTGAAATCACGGTAGGCAGGAAAGCCATTGCCAGAATATTACCCCAGGCAGGAAGTGAAGGCACAGCTTGCAAGTCCGAACAAAAATTCAAACGGACTATATAAATGGAAAGACCGAACAGCAGGGCATAAAAGGTCAACTTGGCCGTTGACATCAACTTCAGGGTGGAATGATTGACACCGACTATATAGACCGCATAAGACAGCGAAGAAAGAATGACCAGCAACATCCCTACCAGACTTAGCGTCTCACCCCCTTCTCCTTTGTAAAGCAGTCCGATGCCGGAAAGGGCCAACAGAATACAGAACACAGTCAGTAACGATACTTTCTCGTGGAAAAACAAGAACATGATAAGCGCCACCATCACCGGATAGACAAACAGAATGGTGGAAGCAATGCCGGCATCCATGTGCTTATAACTCAGAAACAACAACAATGAGGAAGCGGAAAAGAGCAGTCCGCCTACAATCAGCGGCAGAACCTCGTTCTTTTTCAGAGCGAACGATTGTCCTTGTACTTTCATCAGAATGCCTAGAATGAGCACGGCAAACCCGTAACGGTAGAACAAGACAGAGTCCACTGACATTCCCTCTTTATAAAGCGGCAGTGTAAACAACGGATTCATGCCATAAGTGGCGGCAGCCACAGCCCCGCACACAAATCCTTTAGCCTTACTATTAATATTCATTATTATATTCATTTTTTCGGGGTGCAAAGATACGGTTTTTTAGAGATCTTGGTTACTTTTGCGTCAATTCTAACAGAGATTAAAATTGAGCAAAAACCGTATTGATCAGGAAAAGAGAGTAGTAGAGTTGATGATCCGCCTTTACTGCCGTAAAAAAGAAAAGAATGTCACGCTTTGCCCCCGGTGCGAAGAGTTGTTGCACTATGCACACGCCCGCCTGGACCACTGTCCCTTCGGGGAGAAAAAGAAAGCATGCAAGCAGTGCAGCATACACTGCTACAAACCCGCCATGCGGGAACAGATGAGACGGGTGATGCGCTTTTCCGGTCCCCGGATGCTGATTTACGCTCCTTGGGAGGCAATCAAGCATTTGTTGGGATAGACATGGTCGGCTCTGAAAACGATTAAATCCATCAAACAGAAAAATACGTTTTGAAAGTAATTCCATATATATCCTATCAAAAAAGTAACTAATCCTTCCTTTCTGCTAACAGCCTATAGAAACAAAAAGCACTGATAGAAAATCAAGACAGAGAAGAGTGGAAGAATATGCAAAAATGCAGCTTCATTATCTTATAAAGATGCAATAAAAAGGAAATATATGCAGTGACTCCAACCATCAGAGCCTGCATTGGAAGGAAAGTAACGGTGCATTCCTTTCAAACCAACGGTGCATCCCTTTCAAACCAACGGTGCATCCTCTTCCAAGCAACGCTGAAAGGGTAAAAAAGGGAGATTGATCCGGCCATTTCCGAATTATCAGGACCCTTGAAGCGAAGCGATCCGAACTGACAAAAAGTTCGGTTCCCGGCCGTACACTTTCGATCCGAAAGCAGACTAGGCGTATACAAAGCATAAAAGCCGGAATGCCGCAAGATCGGCGTCACCACGCTCCGTCCCTAATCGCCTGTAATCGTTTTTTTTCAAATCCATTCGCCACCGGGACAAAACAGGGCTGCCAGTAAGTGATAGAATATACAAAATGACATTTTATCGCTGCGGATGTTTTCCCGTTCCCCCTTATCATCAACTTTTCCAGAATCCGGGATAGAAAAGCAAAAGTACACTAAAGAGCTCCAACCGTCCTATCAGCATCAGAAATGAAAGTACCCACTTGGCAGCGTCGGGTAATCCATTCCACGAATAGGCTGGGCCACAAGATCCCAATCCCGGTCCCACATTACCTATACTGGAGATCACCGTACCGATGGACTCCGGAAAAGCCGACACCCAAGAACAGGAGAACTTCGCCCAACCAAGAATGACGATGATAAGATAAAAGCAAAAACATACCCACAGTAGACACAATCGAAGGTGAAACGGTCTGCTTGTTGACTCTTACTGGCAATACGGCATTGGGATGCAATAAATGCTTGAATTCATTCCGGATAGAGCGGGCAATAATCAGCAAACGCATGTTCTTGATACCACCGCTGGTAGAACCGGTACATCCTCCCGAGAGCATGGCAATCAGCAACAACAACCACGTAAAGGCAGGCCAAAGATTATAGTCGTCTGTGGCAAATCCGCAAGAAGTATGTGCCGTAGCCACCTGAAACAGCGACTTACGGAAAGCCGTCTCCCAGTCATAATGATTTTGAAAGACCAGTGCGAGAGTGATCAGAAAAGTCAGGATAGCGACAGAACCGAGGAACCAACGTAACTCTTCGTCCCTCAAAAGACGACTGACTTTACCGCGAAGGCACATCAGGAATAATGCAAAATTGACTCCCGAAAGAAGCATGAATATAGCGACCACATATTCGATAAACGGTGAATTCCAATACGAAATACTGGCCTGCTTGGTAGAATATCCACCGGTGGCCGTCGTTGCAAATGACTGGCAGACAGCATCAAAAAGGCTCATACCTCCCAGCATCAGCAAAATGGTTTCTGCCAGTGTCAATATCAGGTAGACTGTCCATAGCCATTTGGCCATCACATTAATCTTAGGATGGGTACGGTCGTGGGTTACTCCCGTAGACTCGGCGGAAAAAAGCTGTACTCCCCCACTGGTGAAAGCGGGCAATACGGCAATTGTGAAAAAAACAATCCCCAGCCCGCCAATCCATTGTGTCAGGCTTCGCCAGAAAAGCATACCATGCGAAAGCGATTCGATATCATCAAGAATCGTAGCTCCCGTAGTAGTAAATCCCGACATGGTCTCGAAGAAAGCATTAGTCAACGAGTCAATACTTCCGCTCAAATAAAAAGGCAACATACCGAAAAGCGTGAAAAACACCCACGAAAGTGTCACAATGCAGTAACCGTCACGCCGGCTCAACCGATTTTCCGCACCACGTCCATAAAGCATCAGTAACGCACCGGACAGGAGGTTGATACCCGCCGTATAAAGGAAATACTTGTAATCGCTTTCACCATAAACCACGGATATGCCGGAGCAGAGTACAAACATTCCCGCCTCTATAAAGAGTAAGATCCCAAGTACGCGCCCTATCATTTTACCGTTTATCAGACTGTTATTCCGTTTACTAACGTATATGTCCGTCGACAGGTATTCTTCCATAACACACCATTTTTTTTGCGAAAGGCATATAGCCAATATCGTGCCAAAACGGAAAGAAAAAGTGCAAGTAAATAGTTACCAGACAAATAGATTTTCCATTCAAGTATCGAACAGTGATCATCACCCTACCATTTTGATAGGATCAGCTTTTCAAAACGAAAAGGTGCATCTTCAGGAAAGCCGGTTATCCCTGCATAAAAAGTTTATGCTTCATTTCTGAACTGAACAGGCGAGAAGCCTGTATATTTACGGAAAAAACGCGCGAAAGAAGAAGAGTTCGGAAAACTAAGTTTATCCGCTATCTCTGTGACACTCAAATCCGTCGATCTCAGCATCAGTTTGGCTTCTCTCAGTATAAAATCCGCCATCCAATAGTGAAACGTTTGCCCGGTTTGTTTCTTTATACTCCTCATCAGATATTTATCCGATATACACAACCGGCTCGCATAAAAGGCTGCCATCCGTTCTTGTGTGCAATATTTATGCAACAGACTGAAGAAACCATCTACCAAATTATCTTGCCGGGACATCTCTACCGAAATATTTCTACCCGAATACATCCGGCACACTTCCAGTACCAAAGAGAACAGCATCCCTTTGATAACTTCTGACGGACATTCGGCATCCAAATAACGATGATAAATGAAATGATAATACATCTTTATCAAACTGAAATCCTCCGGGGACATTGGCAGACAAGGTGCATTAGTAACCTGATTCGATATGTCTGCCTTCAACAACAGGGGAAAATCGGACAGAAAGTCGAAACTGAATGAAAGATACTGAAAAAGAAAATCCTGCGTACACGAAAGCCGGAGGAGTAGATGCCCCGGCGGAAGAAACAAGAAAGTCCGTTCGGGCAACAGCATGCTTTTGCCATCTATCCGTACCATGGCCTTCCCTTTTAATATAACCACGAAATAAACCTTACCAAGAGGATTGCGCACGGCTCTCCCTGTAGGAAAAAGTGACGAAAGATTGCTGCTCGGAGGCGTCATCTCAAACTGCTTCGACTCATCAGACAGATTACACATATTACATATAATAGACCTGAGCAAAGATAAGCGATTCTACCGGAATAACGACCTGCTTTTGGTTACTATTTGAACGAACCTCGCATGATATCGGACGAAATAGTATGCAAAAATAACGGCAACTTTGCAACCGGAACTAATCAAGCAATATAACAATGACGAAAAGAATAGGAAACTCCAGGCTTTACATCCTGATATTTATAGGGATTGTATCAGCATTCGGTCCGTTCGTGACCGATTTTTATCTGCCGGCCCTGCCAGTGTTGAGCGAATATTTCGATACTACGGCTTCGCTGGTGCAGCTTAGTCTGACTTTCAGTATGGTGGGATTGGCAGTAGGGCAATTAATCATAGGTCCACTGAGCGACAAATATGGACGTAAACTGCCTCTAATGGTCTCATTAGTGATCTTCTGTATTTCCACAGTAGGATGCCTTTACTCGCCGGAGATCCATGGCTTTATCTTCGCCCGTTTGTTGCAGGGGTTGTCCGGAGCCGGAGGAGTCGTGATTTCCAAGTCCATAGCCATTGACCTTTACCAGGGAAAAGAACTAACACGTTTTTTCGCCATGCTGAGTTCCGTACAGGGATTAGCTCCCGTCTGTGCCCCGGTATTGGGCGGAATATTACTCGGAGCGATGGATTGAAAGGTATCTTCTGGATATTATTGGCTATAGGCATACTATTGATTGTCGCCTTGTCTGCCTTCAAGGAATCGTTGGAGATTAAGAAACGCCAAAAAGGGAATGTCTTTTCTACATTCAAATATTATCTGCCGGTACTCCGTAACAGGCAATTCATGCGCTATGTCTTGATACAAGCATTCGCCATGGGGGTCATGTTCACCTATATCGCAGCATCTCCCTTTATTTTCCAAAACCACTTCGGGACCTCACCTTTTGCTTACAGCCTCTGTTTCGGTGCCAATGCATTAGGCATTATGTTGCGTTTAAAGATCTGGCTGTCTCCTCTGGTTTCCTGACTGCACTAATTTTCAGTCCATCCGTCTGGATTGTAGAAGGAACACTGTTTTTCCTCCTTGCATTTTTAGGATTAATCCTTCCCGGTTCCACAACGCTTGCACTTGATATGGAACGTAAGAATTCGGGTAATGCATCGGCCCTGTTGGGATTCCTGATGTTCGTGTTTGGAGGGCTGCTGTCCCCGTTGACGGGAATAGGCAATATGCTTTACTCTACCGGTATCATTATCGTGGCTTGCTGTGTCGGGACATGGTTCTTTACTTATAAAGCAACCTTATCCGCCCGCTAGCCGACTTATTACAAGACAAGATATGGAAAATACAGCTTATTCACTTTCCACATTCCGTACCTTGTCTTATTTTTATTTCTTATCTTTGCCTCAAACCCCTGGACATGAATTCAGATATGAAACGAGCCATTATCATCGGAGCTACTTCAGGTATCGGCCGCGAAGTGGCAAAACAACTTCTCTTACAAGGCTGGCGCCTCGGCATTGCAGGGCGTAGGCTTCCGGCACTTGAAGCACTGCAAAGCAGTGCTCCGGACCTTATAGAAATCGCAGTTCTGGATGTCACCCAACCGGATGCAACACCCAAACTCAATAACCTGATCAGACGGGTCGGAGGCATGGATCTGTTCCTTCTAAGCTCCGGCATCGGTTACCAGAACATGGAACTGAATCCGGACATCGAACTGGATACTGCCCGTACCAATGTAGAAGGATTCATGCGGATGGCAGATACCGCTTTCCACCACTTCCGTGAGCATGGCGGCGGTCAGTTGGCAGTCATCAGTTCCATTGCCGGGACAAAAGGATTGGGAGTAGCCCCTGCCTATTCTGCTACGAAACGGTTTCAGAACACCTACATCGATGCATTGGAACAGCTGGCCGGAATGCAAAAACTGAACATCCGCTTCACGGACATCCGCCCGGGATTCGTATCTACCGACTTACTGAACGACGGAAAACACTATCCGCTACTGATGCGGCCGGAAAAGGTAGCCAAACGGATTGTACGGGCACTGAACCACCACCAACGGGTAGTGGTGATAGACTGGCGCTATGCCATTATCGTCTTTTTCTGGCGAATGATTCCGCGCCGGATATGGAAACAATTACCCATACGGACAGGGCAGAAACCGACAGAAAAAAATAGCAAGATCGGATAACCGCTCTTTCAGTAAAACCCGCTACATTTGTCCCGGAACCCAACGGAACAAAAACAATGAAGAGCGATACTGAAGAGAAATATCTGCAACAGGTGAACCGGGTGATAGATTATATCAACTCACACCTCAACGAACCTTTGCGGGTGGAAACACTGGCACGTGAAGTATGCCTATCGGAGTATCACTTCCATCGCATTATGCGGGCTTACCTGCACGAACCGCTGGCTACGTACATCGCCCGGCAACGAGTGGAACGTGCGGTAATGTACCTGCAAATGAAGAATATCCGTCTGGCGCAAGTGGCAGAGATGGTCGGATACGAAACGCCACAATCGTTATCGAAAGCATTCAAGCAGTTTTTCGGGATATCCCCCACCGCCTACCGCAAACGGCGTGCAGAACGTTACGAAGAATTCAGCACTCTGAAAAAGGAGTCTCTGAAACCGGAAATCCTGACAGAACCGGAATTGAAGCTGGTATATATCCGCATCATCGGGCGTGGTGAAGAGGAACCTTACATAGAAGCGTGGAGAAAACTGAGAGATTTCTCCAAATAAACGGTCTTCTGACTCTTCTTCTACCCGCGATAGGCATCAGCTTTGACGACCCACAGTAACGAAAACCGAACAATGCCGCTTTTACGCTTGTGCAACAGTGGAACACGATGTATCACCGCAAGGCGCTTTGGCATGAAGACGATTCCGCAGGGACGCTATGCCGTCTACACACTCCGCGGAAGCTACAGTGGTTTGCAAGAAATGTATGACCGGATTTACTCGCATCCACTGCCTACAGCATTTCGTGATGCAACTTCATTTGAAGAATATCTTAATTGCGAACCAGATACGGAAGAAAAAGATTACGTGACAAGAATATATATCCCTATTGAATAACCCATTAACAGAAAGAATGGAACAGAAATTTTGCCAGAGCTGCGATGTCCGCTCAACCCGGAAGTATTGGGAACAGAAAGGATGGTAGCAAAAACGAAGAGTATTGCACCTATTGTTATGCCGACGGACATTTCACCGTGGAATGCACGATGGACGAAATGATTAACCAATGCGCACAGTTCGTAGACGAATTCAATAAAGGCTCGAAGTGAAAATGACGAAGGAAGAGGCCATTGCAAACATGAAGCAATTCTTCCCAATGCTGAAAAGGTGGAAACAGTGAAGAGGATGGGCAACAGTCAGCTTCCTCCGAGGGATTTTATGACGGAATGGTAACAGAACAAGTTCACCACGGATTACACGGATTAACACAAACTCTTATAATCTCTTGGTCAATAAAGTGTTGAAGAAAAAGATCTCTGTGAGACTCTGTGTTGCTCTGTGGTGAGTTAAGCTTAGAGCATTGATACTAAGATACAAAGAATCTGTGTTAATCCGTGGTGAACCTAAAACGGTTCATTCTCCGAACAGGCCTCAATCCGGACGGTTTATTCCGCCGGATGCCGTTTCAGCCATGCGACAGCATACGAACACGTTGCTTTTTCAACCCTGTGCAGAGGCATATTTATAAGTCGCTTCTACCAGTGCGGCAATTTCCTTCCAAGGGAGGAGGTACGATAGTGTGCATAATATCCAGTGCTCCATCTTCGACTTCATATTCCACAGGCAGTCATTCCATTCTTCCAATTCAAAACGATTCCGCTCTGGGCGGTGAATTACTTCATATTCTTCCATTTTCTAATCTCCTTTTGTTTAGGTTAATATAGACTACATTATTTTTCTCTCTTTGCTCCACCCAGATCAGTTTCTTCACATCATATCCTGCGAGTGGCAGCATCCAGCAACTTCTTTAATCTCTTCCGGCAAAATTGGTGCACGACTCAGTATCCATAAATATTTATCGGAACTGCTACCGATCAGAGCATAATTGTATTCGTCCTGATCTAACTCCAATACATAATAGTCTGAATAAAAGACAGGAAAAACGATACTTTCAGTTTACCCGGTTGAGACGGATCGGGTATCTTAGCACGTCCTTCCGCTGTCTTACAAACATCATAGGGTTTCTTATGCTTACATCCCGGTTCTCCACACGGACCGTCCCGTCGGGCATCAACGTATAAGTGGCCGTCACCTCCGATAATCTCTCAAAGCGGTGGTCGAAACGGGCTATCTCATACCACGTACCCATGTAGCGGTAAATCCAATCGATCTACAGCTGCATGATCCGTACCTTCGAAGAAATCTTCATCGTCGGCTTCACAAAGCGGAAACCGGCCTCGAGCAAACGTGTAGGACGCACATTCTGTCCTGATGCCAGGAAGGAAGCTGCCTCACCATATCGCATCCGGAAGAACCAACGCGGTACGACCACCTTCATCCAGGCATGATAGCGTGCTGCCATTGCCTGAGTAAATGCATACTGTGAAACTTGTTGCGGAGCCACCAGGTTGAAAACTCCGCTTGCCTCTTCGTGGCTGATAATAAACTCCATCGCCGACAAAGATCCTGAATAGCAATCCAGGGAAAGGCTGTGTACCCGGACCGATCCACCGGCTACCCGCGTTATTCGGAGGGACGAAGCATTTGTTCCATCGCCCCGCCATCGGGTGAGAGCACAATACCGAAGCGGGTGATTACCAGCCTTGTCTGCGACGGACAACGGCGGGCCTCTTTCTCCCATGCATAACAAAGTTCCGCCAGAAAGCCACTTCCCGGTATTGGTATATTCATCGAATGTACCCTCCTCTGGATAATATCCTACGGCAGAGGCGGAAATCATTAACCGCGGCTTCGTCTTTACTGCATCCATTGCCCGGATGATGCAGTGCGTCACCTTAATCCGGCTGTCATAAAGTTCTTTTTTGTATTCCGGTGTCCACCGCTTGCCAATGGGTGCTCCTGCCAGATTGATGATAACATCGCAATGTGACAGAGCCTGAATTAAATGCCCCGATGTGCCTTCACGGAACATAGGCCTCCAGAGGGATTACCCGGTGTCCCGCTTCTGTAAGGTACTCTGTAAGATGCTTGCCTATAAAACCGGAGGCCCGCTTATTGCTATATTCATCTGTATTTCCTTTAGAAATATAACGCAGGGAAAGAGGTAAAGTTCATCTCATCGTCATCTTCCTCAGCTCTTCGAGCGAACCGTTGAATACGTTCAGATCTACATCGTGATGAATACCGGGCACACTTCCGATATCAGTGTGCTGCCAGAAGTGCCATTTACCTTCGTACCTCACCGAATCAACGTAATAGTGGCTATCCAGTAGGATAAGCATTGAAAAGCGAGTCGTCCAGATAGCGGGTCTTGAATTTATAAGAAGTGTAGAGAATGGTTTTACCCATAATGTGCCTCCACCCGGTCGAGCCATTTCTTAATATTTTGTTGCAACTCTTTTAGGCCTCTTACCTGTCAGTTCGACATCGAGCACCGGAGGCAAATCTCCACTATCGAGTTTTTGTACGGATAAAAAAGTCCGCCTGCTTCAAGGCATCCGTACGTGGAGTGAAGAAATGGTAGGCCCCACGAATAAAGCCATGGCGACGTGCTTGTTCGAAGTTGTCTTTGAAAGTATCGTCACCATGATCTCCTCCCTCGGTGGCTTTCATAAAAATAAAGTGAAGCGGAAAATCCGTTTCTCTGTTTTGTTTCAACTCCTTCCAGTCGATGTTCCCCTGATAATGGGAGATATCGATGCCATGCACCTCATAGCCACAAGGGATACAAACGCCATACTCCTTCCGTCCGTAGCACTCCTTCCAACGATAAGAATAAGGGCGGATAACGAAATAATAGAAAGTGAGAGAAAATACCCCGACCACAATAAGCGCAAGGGTATTGCGCATCCAAACGGGCATGGTGCGGGTAGTTTTCTTTTTCGCTTTCGTCTTCCGTGCCGGTGTACGACGACCGGAAGCGGGTTTGCCGGAGGTAGAAGTGTTTCGTGAAGACTTCATTGATTTTTATTCTTATTTAGAGTTTGATTCACCACAGATTACACAGATTACCACAGATACTTTAATTTGATTCTCAATGAAATAAAATCATTAATCTATGAAAGTCCGTGTAATCTGTGGTGAAATGAATTCATTCCTAGATGGCTCCATCAGCTTCTGCCCTCACCCACTCCAGATAAACACCCGGATTAGCCTCAGCAGGAGGAGCGATGAAATGAACATAACTAATTCCATTCTGAGATTTGTTCTTGAGCGGAAGGCGCAACGGACGAAGCCGCCCATCTACCCGGACACGTGCCTGCGGGCGCTTCTGCAACAAATCCCATTCCAAAGAAACCTCGTGCCAACGGTCATCCTTCACTCCGAGTTGCTTACGGGTGAGTGGAAGTTCGTACATAGACTGGTAACGGGCTACGGTGTCCGAAGGATTCATCCAGCGATCATTCAATAACAACGAAACCGAATGACTCCCTTCGGGAATACGTAAACTGACGGTGAACGTTCCTTTCTTCATAGCCGGAAAGTTCCATACCGCACCACGTGTATCTGCCACCAGTGAAGCATCCGGCCGGTAAGTCAGATGAAGCACTTGTCGGCCTTCTTTCCGGGGATGGGGTTCGAGCATACAACCCTGTATACGATTATAAGCGCAATGTCCTTTGATACCATTCATGTAGTTGAATGTACTCCATTGTGAAAGAGAGTCGGTAAAGTCGTTGAAGCGGCTCTTCTCGTACAACCAATTCACATCGAACATCATCATAGCACGATGAAGAGGATGTTGACCGATAGATGCCAGCACCTTACCCGGAGCTACTTCTACAAACTGTGCCTGATGAACGCCACGGTCAATCCCGCCGCCATGAACGGCATAGTCGGTATCATTGCGCATGGGATCCATGTAAAGTTCGCGAAAACCCTTCCAAGTCTTTCCATCATCATCAGAAACCGCCACGTGAGTCACATCACGATTGGTGAACACATCATCCCAAACACCGTCCGTACCCTCCTTTTCGGGAAGAGGAGTCGTATTGCACCAGAAAAGCAACAGTCGTCCGTCGGCCAACCGCCCTAAAGTAGGCATCGTGATGGTACCATAAAAAGGCGATGTTTCCGATTCGCCCCAGGTTTGTCCGCCGTCCTTAGAAAAAGCCTGATAATGGAAGTCTTGTGAAGTACGCATCAACATCCAGAGAGTTCCGTCCTTCAGTTCGACCACCGTAGGCTCCACAGCACCATGATTCCAACGGATACCTTTATGGAAGCCTCCTCCCTGATGATCGGGGGATGTGACTGTATTCGAGCATTTCCAGGTCAGACCGTCATCATCGGAAAAATAGGTATAGCACCCTTTCGGTGTTACCCCTCCGTGAGCAGCCACGACAATACGTTTGCCGTTTCGGATAAATACAGGCGGTTTAATCATGATGGAGTTACGATCGGCCACCTTCGTAAGAGTACGTCCTCCTGTCAATCCACCGGAAGTACGAATGCAATAAACACCCATTGCCCCCATATCTACCAGACGAATAGTACCCTTACTGACAGGGCTCTGACAATCGGCAAAAAGCATTTCTTTGGGACGGTTCACCCGTTTCCAGGTCAAACCATGATCGGTACTGGACAGATATACAGTACCTGCCACAGCCTGTTCTCCATAATTATAGTGTCTGATCTCACCGTTATCGAGAAGCGACAAGCCGATATAAGCATCGGAAGGAGGTGTAGCCACTTTCAGGGGAGCGTAAACCGAATCAAGCACCGTCGGACGGGCCTGCTGTGCTTGTCCCGAATGAAAAGCCTGCTGCCAGCAGGCATAGGGTAGAAAGTCGTTTCATATAAAATAGGGATATTCAGATGAACTAAAAACCCACCGAAGGGAATTGAATCAATCCGCCCCGATGGGTTTCTACTATTGTAATGCGGGGAAAAGCTTACTTAGCTTGTTCCAGTTGCAATGTCTTAGTCGGCTGGTCGCAAACCTCCGTCGGACCGAAGTATTGAATCGGGCCCGGATATACGTAATCTGTATTCAACGCCCACTGATCGCGTTTAGCAGCAAATGTCAGGAACGGTTTTCCGTCCAGTTTCACCAATGCTTTCTGGATTACCGGTTTCATTTCGCCATGACGACGTTCCATGTTCATCATCATTGTAATGGGCACACCGCCTGCGATCCATTCAGCAGCAGGAGCAGTTGTATTACGTACAGATGACATGTAACCGGTCTTACCGTTAGCAATCAACATAGAAGCTGTGTAACCCAGTGAGTAGCAGTAGTCAGCATCGTAATTTGATGGAGCAGCGCAACGTCCTTCGTAACCGAAGAAGTGGTGCTGTGCAGCAAATTTACCTACGTATTTCCCTTCTTCTTTCCACTGAGCCAGTTTTGTTCCTACCATTTCGGACAACAGCTTTTCTGTTTCGATCAATGATACCTGTACGTTTCCGTGCGGGTCGCGATCCAAAGAAAGCTGACGTGCTACACCTTCAGGAAGGCTTGCATAGATCTCAGCATTTTCTTTTGACAGTTTGCTGATGATATATTCGCGCTGACGAGAACGTTTGATATTTGCGAACTCAACGGCATTGGCTGCCAGGAAGTCATTCAACTCAGCGATCAGACGTTTCATAGCCGGGATAAACTCAACCAGACCTTCAGGAATCAGCACAGTACCGAAGTTGTTGCCCTGAGCAGCACGATCGGCAACGATCTTAGCAATGTAAGTTACTACATCGTCCAATGACATATCTTTCGCTTCCACTTCTTCAGAGATGATACATACGTTAGGCTGAACCTGCAAAGCACATTCCAGTGCAATGTGAGAAGCCGAACGGCCCATCAGTTTAATGAAGTGCCAGTATTTACGTGCAGAGTTACAGTCGCGCTGGATGTTACCAATCACTTCTGAGTATACTTTACATGCAGTATCGAAACCGAAAGAAGTTTCAATCATTTCGTTCTTCAAGTCACCGTCGATAGTTTTCGGACAACCGATCACCTGTACACCGGCATTCTTGGCAGCATAGTATTCGGCCAGAACGCAGGCATTTGTATTAGAGTCGTCACCACCAATGATTACCAGTGCTTTGATACCCAATTTATTGATAATCTCCAACCCCTTTTCGAATTGTTCCGGAGTTTCCAGTTTGGTACGTCCCGAACCAATAATGTCGAAACCACCTGTATTACGGTATTCATCGATGATATCGGCAGTCAGTTCCATATAATTATGGTCAACCAATCCACCGGGACCCAGGATAAAACCATACAGTTTGTTGTCTTTGTTCAGTGTCTTGATACCATCGAACAGACCAGAGATTACGTTATGTCCGCCCGGAGCCTGTCCTCCTGAAAGGATAACACCTACATTCATAGCGGGGAGCTGGATAGCTTCACCTTCTTCGAATTTAATCAACGGCATTCCGTAAGTGTTCGGGAACAGTTTCTGGATAGCTTCCTGATCGGCTACTGATTGTGTAGCTGCGCCTTCAACTGCTTTTACTGAGCCTTTCAGCGCTTTCGGAAGTTTGGGCTGATAAGCAGCCCTGGCAATTTGCAATGCACTTTTAGTCATTTTCTTTATCTTATATTTAAAGGTGTTAGTAATTCGAACTTAAAAGTGTCGCAAATTTCGTGTTTTTTTCCGAATTATGAAAGAAATGATGATTTTGTTCTCTACAGGTATGCCACAGAGCAAACGAAGGGCACGAAGTTTACATCCTTGCTTCTGCAATTCCATAGCACTCCGTACCCTTTCGCCTGTTCGGCACTATCTGTCAGTCTCTTTTAAAACGTCACTGCAGTCCTAGCTCCCGTAGCAGAAACAGCATATACCTTAAAGCCGTCTTTCCAAGCGGTTTTCATGGTAAACGTAGCAGTACCGGAAGGTGCTAACAGCCCATCAGAGATACAGACTTTCTTGCCGGTTTCATCTACAACTTCATAAGCTGCCACATTTTTCCAGTTGGTCATGGTAAATGTCGAACCGCTCCGTGTGGCTGTACCGGCTACAATTCCGGGTTTGTCCTTATAAAGTTCTACAGAATTATCCGTTATATATTCCAGAGCAACATCCGGTTTCGGATATCCCAAAGCCTCTACACGACTTCGTATTTCGTCGATACGGGCCTGGGTAACGGTGAGTTTGCCCGTTCCGTAGTCATCCACTGTTATGTCGACCGGAGTCAGAAATCCCCATTTCGTGAAGAAATCCAGCAAGTTGGCTTTAGCTATCAGACTACAGATATAAACGAACTCAGTCTGCTGTTCCCCGGCCGTTCTCAGATTATCGTGCGTCCGGATATACTCGTACACATCCGGATAGAATCCTCCTTTGTCAGATTGCTGAAGAGGTGTCCGTCCGAGTACTTTACCGAAATAGAGTTCCAATTGCCAGAAAGGAACGAGTTTACAGAAAACATCGCTGTCACTTCCAAAATTTCCATGTGGCGCACCTGCGCAATGATCTGGGTCCAGGCCTTGGAATAACGGTTACGACTGCCATCTCCCATATCTTCTGTTTGCAAGCGAGAAGGCTGTCCGAAAATTGTAGTCTGGATGTACTCGGACATGATATTGTTCGTTACCTCCGTTGTCCCCAACCATTTCAATCCGGGACGTGTCTGGTTGCAATGCCCTATTTCATGTGCAGGTCCCCAACATGCAGATGTCTTCAATTTATCCACATTACAAAGTTCGGCCAGAGTACCGTCATTGTAAGCAGTATGATAACTGGTGGCATACATATAGCTGGTATACATCACATGCAGGTACATGCGATTCTTGAACAGTTTATTGTATTTATACAATCCCATCAGTTCCATCTCCGAATTCACAATCTGATCATAAGCATCGATCAATGCTTTCCCGTCCGGAGTATGAGTACGGAAACGCTCGGTCGGGAATGTGAGATGTGCATAATGTCCCACCACATCGAAATACTTATCCACAGCGTTACTCAACAATTTATTCCAATCGGAAGCCTGATGTTTAGCTACATCGAAATAGCCGTTTACTTGTCCGGAAGCGATATGTATCTTTACAGGCTGAGCGGTTTCATAGTCAGGAGTGTGATACAAAATATACATTAATCCTTTATTCCGGGCCGTAATCTTGTTGGCCCCTTCAGACAACGGATAAGAGGTTCCTCCGAAACCATCACCACCGGGAACATCCAGATTCTGAATCACTGCACTGGACAGTCTGCCCATGTGTATCGCCAACAAAAATCATCAGTTGCTCTCCATCTTTAACCGAAATTCCCGTAGGATTATCACGCAGGCTATAAGGACTGGTCTTATGTGTTTCTGACTGGGCATCCGGATGGAGCCAAGCCTTATATTCCTGAATACGGAACTCTGCCGGATACTTACCCTGCTTCATATAGTAAGCTATGTTCTTGTAGAATGAATACGGACAATTCTCTATTTCTTCATCGGTAAGTCCGGGCTTCAATTCAGAGCATGTACCATCGGTGAAAAGAGTGAGCGGATCGAATGCATCCGGATTCTTTTTATAAAATTCCATCTCGGCACAAGCAGCAAATCCCTGCCCGTCTCCCGATCCTGATTTGACAATAAACTGAACCGACATGACTCCGATTTGTGCCTTCGGAAAATTAACACGGACTGCGGCATTCGTCCCCCCGAAGTTTTTAGTCATCACCGTATTCCATTCATCGGTTCCTCTGGTATTCGCATTTGACTTTACACGGATCTCCACTTCCTTGAAGTTACCATTCGGTCCTGAGGTACGGGGATAATATATAAGATAGTCCATATCCGAACCCGCAGCAAAATTATAAGTCAACGTAATGGGGAAATAATGATCTCCCGCGTTATTCCAGTTAGAATGGTAAATAGTGCTCATATCACCATCGAATGATTTATCAATATTCGAGCCACCCTGAAAAGAGCTTGCTTCACCTGATTCTACCGGAACCTTAATATCGTCTTTGATACCCTCGAGATTTCCGGATTCATATTCTCCCAATCCTTTTTGAGTAACAGATACCAAGGCCTCAAGTTCTCCGCCGACCTCTTTCACGGTGATATTGCCCGTACGTTCACTATCTTCCGGATTGGCTGTAACAATGTAATTATGCGTCGTAGTCACCATTTCGGATGCACGTGTACCTGCCGGTTTCTCTTTGATCCATTCCGGCAATGTGATAGTCACCAGAAACATTTGTAGTTACATCGAATGCGATATCACTGCCACTGGCCTCAACGGTAAAGATCTGTTGGGATATCAAAATAGCAGGCTCTGATCCCAATTGGCGTACGTTAACAGTTTCTGCCAATCCATCGGCAGTAACTTTAATCACTGCCTCCCTTGTCTCTTTTCCATCGTATCCGGACACATTCACCGTCAATGTACTTTCGTTGACAGCAACCGAACACCAATCTTTATCAGACCGTGCCGTCCAATGGTCTGCATTGGTAACAATAGCGATGTCACGGGTCCCTGCATCACTTTTAAAATCGATGGCAGACTGTGCTACCTCAAGAGTAGTCGATGTTAACGCTCTTTCTTCTTCAGCAGAACAAGCATACAGCAGCAGAGGGATAATAGCTGCAGAAATCATTAGAATTAGATGTTTCTTCGGGTCAGTAGATTTTTAGTGGGGATATGCATATAAGTTCGCAATGCGGAATAAGAAAAACTTCTTGTCAACAACTCCCCTGAGATTCGCTCTAAAGAGTTTGATTTTAGCATTGAATGATTCAGCAAGTGCATTTGAGGAACGGTTGTTGTAGAAGTTGAGTATCTCATCATAATGCTCATAGAAGGTGGCTGCGATGACATTAAAGGAGCGGAATCCCGCTTCTTCGACTTTGTTGTACCAGCGTGCCATGGACAGGCGTGCGGCATCCTTGATTGTGTTTGTTGGCAAAGATCATCCGCAGGGAATGGCACAGTCCGTATGCCGTTTTGATGTCCGGGTATTCTTCAAACAGTATCGCAGCCCTTTGCTTTTGCCTGTCGGTCCATTTGTCGGCAGACTTGAACAGGAGATAACGCGAGCGTATAAGCAGTTCCTTGCGGGTGTCTCCATTGGGATAGCGGTACGGGATATACTCCTTACCGTTTTGTCTGGCTTCCTCCATCTCATCATTAGCCTGCTGCATGGCATCCCAACGGTGTTTGATGCGCAGCTCCTGTACGGCATCACAAGCCAGTTTCTGGATATGGAAGCGGTCGATGACCCGGCTGGCTTTAGGAATGCCGTACGCACGATCTTGCGCATGGAGTCCGACAAGTCAAGCGTGACCTCCTCGACAGCATTGCGATGCTCCTCGTCAATCCGTTGCAGGACAGCGATTACGTCCTCCGCTTTTGTACCTGCAACGTCGGCAACCAAGGATTGCTCCGCGTGCGGACCTCACGGTTGGTTACACAAACGTACAGCTCACCATTGGATAGCGAGGATTCGTCGATAGCCAGACAAGGGCCGATATTCTCCGGGAACAGCAGCCATTTATCTGCATGTTCCAACTGCTCCCACTGCCGGAAAGCGCTCAGCACTTCCTTGTATTGCTTCTCAAACGTATGCCCGTCGATGTGATAGAACTCCCTCAAGCGTATGGCAGGTCACGGGGACGTCTCCATACGTTTCTTTTAAAAGCTCCAAATTCCTTGGAGTAACGCGTCCCTTTGGCTACAATGTCAAGGTCTATCGGGATGCTGAAACTCTTGCCCGTGCGCGTGTCTGTCCACCGCCTGCGACGGATCTTCAGAATCACTTTGTGGTCACGTATCGGGAAATCCGTCACGCTTACCGCTTCCATAAAACCTTTGGATTCAAAGTGTACGTCCTTGCTTAGCTCCGGATGCATCTTCTCGTCCAGACTGATGTGGATTTCCGTAGAAGTCTGCGATATACCGACTATGGAGAAGTAATCCAATATCTGTGTGGGCAGTACAATACTGGCCAACATGCTCAAATAATCGTTTTCCATGCTGTAAAGTAAAGAACTATTCAATTAGATTACAAATTTATCCCCACTAAAAATCTACTGACCCGTTTCTTCATGTTATTAGGGTAAATTAAACATAAGATAAATAAAACAAAGGAAATACAAATTTTGTTCTCATAAAAGACTTCACTTGTATTTCCTTTTTAATAATTACTTGATTCTCGTATTTAGCATCAATCTGACAACCATAGGTGGCCAAATTCATACTACATTATATAGGTACCTATTGAATCCTGTTTTAGAAACTGCTTTTGAATGAATCGTCTAATGATTTGAGATGAATTTTCACGGTTATTCCGGTTGTTATAAGAGGAAGATAACAAGCTATCTGACGATTAAAAGAATCGAAACAGACCGGAATATCACTCAAAACATAGGCAAAAGTCAATCAAAAAAAGATATGTATAGAAATTCAAAACAGTTTCTTACTCAATGGTAGTCTCTTTCCGGATCATAGGTTTTCACAATTACCTGAAAGGCCGAGTTCTGCCAACGCAATCCAGTTGGAGCCTTGTAGAAGATTTCACCTTAAACCAAAGATAGCGGTAAGATGCACCGGCTTTATTATATCCGATTCGTAAGACGCAGCTTTGTATTAGGAATTACTCAAAGACGCCAACAAAGTGGTCTGGCTCTCATCATAATTCTTTCCATCAAAAGTATTGCTGCCCAAAATATCCATCTCTTTGGGATTGTCTTTTTATTGTTATTGTCACGACAAACAAGAGAACAGGAAAGTGGACAAAGCATTCTCTTCACCCAAGTCGACCACAATATAGTGAGGGAAAGGCGTAGGACTGCTCCATGACATGTGGAAATAAGTGTCATTCCTTCCATCCACCAGGTTTGCGATAGGTCCTTCACTACTCTCCTGATCATCTGTATACAACTGTTTTGCAGACAAGGTTATAGGATTCCGGTCAGTCTTGATCTGTTTCAGAGCAGGAAGTGCCTGTGCCATGATACTGCAACTTTGCGAAGCTTCCCCGGCACGATTGCAAGGTTGCAATGTAAAGTTAATGTCACCATACCGATGCAGCAGATTGTCCACCAACATGGTATCACTATTCACACTTGCCAATCTCATACATTTCTTCCCGTCTTCAGGTAATGTATAGGTCACTTTTACATAATAATAATTAGAATCGGCTGGTACGGTCCATTTCAATTTGATAGCACCGGCTTTGGCTTCAGCCGACAGTGAATTCTGATCTATAGAGGTCGGCATGGGATACTTCTCATCGCTGGAGCAGCCGATCATATTTATCAGGCCCAGTATCACACACAGGCCAAGCAGTATTTTTTTCATCTTCATTTCTCTTTAAAAAGATTAATAACCCGGATTGTTTACTAATTTTTCATTTCTGTTAATATCGGCAGAAGGTATGGGCAACAGATATTGAGTCGGCGCCTCGAACTTACGCTCAAAGTCAATAGTCTTCACTATCGCATAATCTTCTATGGTAGTAGCAGCAATATTCAACCCCTTAGCCTTGACATTAAAATATTGTCCAGCCAGCAGCCAACGGCGCATATCCCAGAAATTCTGGTTTTCCAAATAAAGTTCATTCATTCTCTCCTGCCGTACAATCTGACGTAATTTTGTCTGATCCAATGCAGCAACACCACTCCATGCTGTTTCTACTGTAGGGATACCGGCACGTTCTCTGACTTTGTTCAGATATTGTTTGGTCTCCAGATCATTAGTCTCCACACGCTTCGGCATATGCCAAATACAGTCGGCAAGACGAATAATGGGCCAGGGATACTGATTCAATTTCGTAGCATTTGTAGAAACAACAGTATTAGGATCGACACCTTTTGTTCAGATAACCACTTGGAGTATAGTTACCCGGTCGCTGTACGGTGGCCGTACCACGACTGCAGTTACCTCCCAATACAAAATCGCATATCAATCTGCTATCCGAATTATCTTTCTTACCGTTACTCATAACATAGGCCGGATTAGTTGACCCGTTCATCACTTCGTAATATCCACCCTGAAAAGCTACCCAAGCATAAAGCGAGGTTCACGATCCAAATTAAACAGGAGTGTTTTACTTCCTTCATGCCTCCAGCCATGGCTGGCATCCACATTGACGATCTTTAATTTGTCTTTATCTTTATACTCGGATCTTCGTCCCAAGGTAAACCGTTTTTAGTATAAAAACGATTTAACATGGTCCATGTCGGGCCGACACCATTCCACGCCCATCCGTCAGTCACAAATGGTAACGATTTGTTTTGTATACCATACGAACCTTCACTACGCGTTTCTGCCAGAAGAACCTCCGGATTACGCGAATCCCAATCGACCAAGCTGGTTCGAAGACACCGGACAGGACCTGCCGCCGGATAGGGATTCGCATCCTCATTACCTATCTTATAGTCTTGCTTTACATACAAAGCATGTCCGTTCTGCTCGGCAAGGTCAATCGCCTCTTTAATAGCTGTCTTTGCTTTTACCCACTTATTAGGATCATAAGTCAAAGGCATTAACTGACTACCGGATTTATCTGTAAAATTGCTATAGAAACTTGAGTTTCCATTGAATAACGGAGAAGCTGCATACAAAAGCATTTTCGCTTTCACAGCCTTAGCTCCTACACTGGTTGCCAGTCCGTAATCTTCTTTATTGGTACGTATGGCAGGCAATGAACTTGCGGCTTCATCCAATAAATTGCATATCCAGTCTACACATTCGTCATATGAAGTTCGGGGTAAATATTCTGCTTGCGAAGCATTTACATCCGGTAGTTCCTTGATCAGGATAATAGGTCCGTAACAACGTGCCAACTGATAATGATAATAAGCAATCAGAAACTTAACCTGTGCGATATAGTCTGTTTTTACACTTTCAGTCAGGTCGGGTACCTTGTCTACATTTTCCAGAAATATATAGCACTGACGCAATCCTTGAAAAAATGTATTCCAATAAGAAATCACCGGCGAAGAAGCCGTATAGTTGCCTTTTGGAAAACTGGCAAACGTTTCATGTTCAAAAGCCGTTATCACTTCATCTCCTGTCAGCAAATCGAGACTGCCTGATGCCACATTACTTTGCGGCAAATAGCCATAGCAAGAATAAACAAAATTCTTAGCCGCATTCCGGTCTTTAAATGCATCTGCCTCAGTCGTTATTTCATCCGGAACAATATCCAGAAAGTCGCAGGAACTATATCCTATCGTCAGCAAAAACAAAAATAGGAGTTTATATATTATCTTCATAAGTATATATTATTTAAAAGTTAATTGAATACCAACATTATATGTACGTTGTGTCGGGTATTTCATACCGGCACCTCCACCCATTTCAGGATCCCATAGCTTAAATGGAGAAAAGGTCAACAAGTTACTTCCGTTCACATAGATTCTTGCCCATTTGAAACGATAGCCGATTTCGGCATTCCGCAATTTCAGGAACGAAGCATTCCGCAGCCAATAAGAAGAAGACGCCGTATTGTTGTTGTTATTATATTGTGTCAATCGCGGATACCGTGCATTCGGGTTCTGATTATCTTTGCTCCAATGATCATCGGAAATCCATTTCAGAACATTATTTTTACTTTGCGTTCCAAATGGTTCGAAACCGCTCATCATAAATGACACGCGCGCTTGTCCCTGAAAGAAGAAAGAGAAATCCCAATTCTTCCATGTAATAGAGGGACCAAATCCGTATATTATCTCCGGAATTGTGGGATATCCTAATACCACTCTGTCATCTGATGTTATTTTTCCATCATAATTACCGCTCGCGTCCGGCTGATCTACATACTTCACATCGCCCGGTGCAATAGCAATATTACCGATAGTCGACTGAGGATTATTCGCAATATCAGCTTCATCAATATACAATCCGTCTGCTACATATCCCCAGATTGAGTTGGCTCTTCCAACCTGCGATAATGCCGGACGAAGTCCTGCCGCTTCATCATACTTCAAAACCTCATTGTGCATAGGTAAAAGTTCCTTTCATCTGGATAGAAAAGTTCCGGTTCAACTGTTTTCCATAATCCAGCAAGGTCAAATCCTGTATTCTTCACTTTTGCGAAATTACCGTAGATTTTAGTACTGGCAGTTCCCAGATAATTCGGTATGGAATTTTTCTGCTGAAAATATATATCTCTAATCTCCCTGAATCCGTCGACAGTGATATTTAATGAATTGAAGAGCTGTAAATCGACACCACATTCAGTTTATTTCCGACTTCCCACGTAAGTTCATTATTCTGGAATCGATTATAAGTAGGTCCTGATAATGAAGTGGTACTACCACCATATCCGGTTGTATAAGACGGGCTTTCAGTCAAATTCACAATTGCCAGATAAGCAAAACGGTCACTGCCGATTTGATCGTTACCTACCAAACCATACGAACCGCGGACTTTAAAATTGGAAATAACCGGTTTTATCGGCTTCCAAAATTTTTCTTCACTGATATTCCATCCCAACGATATGGATGGGAACAGTCCCCAACGATGCCCTTTGGCAAAACTCTCAGAACCATTGTAGCCCGCATTTACTTCAAGCATATACCGATGATCGTAATCATAAGACAAACGTGCCGCCACACCCATTTTACGTTTTGGAAGCGAAGCAATAAGACTGCTGTTTACATTCGTATTGTAATCATCCTGGTTATAAAGCAACATACCACTTACATTGTGCGAGCGAACGAACGTTCGTAATTCAGGTATCCCTGAATATAAAACCGACGGTCACCGTTGGTACCGAAAAAGGCATCCATCGTATGATTACTCGGTTCTCCGATAGGTGTATTGGTAAAGTCATAGGAACCGTCTTCATTCTGTTTATAATCGGAAAGCTGATAACTATTATATCCTTGCAGACGGAACTTCTGATTATAACTCCAATTCTTAAATGAAACCAAAGCTCTGAAGCTTAATCCCTTCGTTATAAAATCCAGTTTCTGATCCCAGTTTACATTGGCTACTACCGTACTCTCAAACGTATCCTTGTAGCCTGCACTTGAAAGAGCTACCGGATTGAGGCGGCTGATAATTTCCGCAAGGATACCTCCCAATGGTACCATGTGTCAGATCCCTCGCGGAAACATAACCGGAAAATCAACAGGATTGGTTCCCCATAATAGCACTGAATATATCGCCTACGCCATTACCATCCTTAGTTTGCATATCATTCAACTGTACATTCAGGTGAAGCGAATGGTAGAAGACTTAGAGAGATGAAAATCCACGTTGTTCTGGAACGCATATTTCATAGTAGTCTATATTATTTTTATAAGAGAAGAAGTCACTGGAACGATCTTTCAACATTCCGGTTTCATGATTCATATTGACATTCATAAAATAAGTAATTTTAGATGTACCTCCACGTACATTAAAATTCGCTTTTTGATTAAATGTCGCATCTTTGAAGACCTCCTTGTACCAGTCCACATTAGGATAAATATAAGGATTCAGATTATGAATCGTACCATTTATTTTTTCATCAGAATAGAGCACAGCCCCTGTTCCCTGATTGGTAACCGCTTCATTGTACAAACGCATATAAGTGGGTCCGTCAACAATTTCCGGTTTCTTAGTCGGAGTATTTACATAGCCTTCTAAACGTACGCCGATGATCGGTCTGTCCAAGTCACTTCCCGATTTTGTTTTAACGATAAGTACACCGTTTGCTCCACGAGTACCATACATCGCCGATGCCGTCGCATCCTTCAATACAGAAAAGCTTTCAATTACTTCAGGATCCAACGAATTCAAGTCCGCTTTGGATACTTCAACTCCATCCAAAATAATTAGAGGAGAAGTCGCTCCGTTCATGGTTGCAACACCACGAATGAAAAAGTCCGCAGAATTCTGTCCCGGTTCTCCACTACGTTGGTAAGCAATCACACCCGACAAGCGTCCGGCAAATGAAGAAGAAAGGTTGGCAGAAGGTACCAGAAGATCCGAAGGACGAACCGACTGAATCGATCCGGTGATAGTCTCCTTTTTCTGTCCCGTACCAAAAGCAGTGACCACCACCTCATCCAGTTGCTGGGCATCTTCCGCAAGAGTGATAGACATTACCTTTTGACTACCGACTTTAACTTTCTTGGTAACATATCCTATATATGAAATCTGTATTTCATTTTTAGGAAATGCCGCTAATTCAAATTTACCATCTACATCGGTAATCACACCTGTGGTAGTACCCAGTAATTGCACTGTTGCACCGATGATAGGTTCACCGGTTTTTGAATCTGTTACTATACCAATGATTTTTGCCTTTTTCTGTTGTGTACTTTCCGTTTTCTCAACTTTAAGAATAACTTCATTCCCTTTAATAACATAACTGATATTACTCCCTTTAAAGACTTCGTTCAAGACGTCATCAATAGAACCTTTACAATCGATACTCTTAAGAGTTGTGTTTTTCAAATCATTAGCGTTATAGAAAAAAGTATATTGACTGCTTTTTTCTATGAGCCGGATGGCTTGAGGAATAGTGAGAGACTGACCTTTAACCACAATCTGTCCTTGCGCAGCAAGTGCAGACAGCGGATAAAGCAACAAAGCCATAACGATGTATTTGAGACACCGCTTCTGACAAGAAAATAAAAACTTGTTCATGCTTCAATTTTTAGATTTAACATTGGGTTAATAAATATTAGTTGTAAATAATAATCTCGTGATTTATTTCTTTTTTCCGAAGATTCAGGCTAAAACAAATTTTATCAATAACGTCTTCCAAAGACTCATCATAGCGGATACTCCCTGTAAAGGCACAATTTTTATTCACTTTATCGCTGATAATGATACGTGAACCATACATTTGGTTTATAATCCTAGTCAAATGTTCCAAATTAAATTGTGTAAAATTATAACGGCCGTTTTGCCACTCTATATTTTCTATTTGCCTTAATTGAGTCCCTGCATCAGCAGGATTATATACCAATTCCTGAAGTGGTTTCATCTCTATTTTATGTTAAGTCGATTCAACATTAAATTCAATGCTTCCATTAAACAAAGTAATTTCATTGGCACTGGGATTGTTCTGCTTTATCAAAAAGCAAGTTCCTTTCACTTCGATAAAGGCTTTATCGATATACACCCTAAATTTTCTACCCATATTTTTGTGAACTTCGAACAAAGAATTACCTTTCAGCCATACATTCCGATGCTTCTTGAAATCTTCGGCAAAACGTATAGAACTTCCCGGCTGCATCCAGACCTTCGAACTATCTGGTAATAAATACATTCTGCTTTTCTGAGCTGTAATTTCAATATATTTATCCATCGGGGTACTACCTTCATTTAAATGCATCCAAAGTCCACCGACAATCAACACAAGAGCTACAGAAGCAGCAATATACCATAGTTCTAAAGGAACTAATGCTATATCACATAAAAAATAAAGAAGTTATTATTATCAATTAATTTATTAGATATTATACTAAATATCAGAAGTTTAATAGATATAAAAATAAACAACATGTATATTATAGATACCAGTCAAGAAACTTTTCTAAAAAAAAGTTGCTCTTGTCATGTGGTGGTAGATGGGGCTGTTGTGTATTTAGTTTTAGATAACACAAAATAAATCTAAATATAATTATTAAAATGAATAAAAGTAACAAAGAAACTAATCTGATCAAGAAGCTATTGGCAGATCAATTGGACAAGAAGGAACGCAAGAAACTCTATTATTCAAATTTAATAGAAAAACAAATGAGAAAACAATGGAAAGAAAATAAGAATATTCCGGTAGAAAATGAGATTGGAAATAAGATATGGGACAAGATCGAGAACCAATGCATAAAAGTTCACAAAAGAATAGTTCCTTTAGAACTTATCCAATAAATATATGTTGCTATTATTTTATTTATAAAGAGAAAGAACATATTACCCAATTAAGTGCATATAATAGAATAATATAGCCATAATACACCAAGATAAATTAAACAAAAAATGTTATTTTAATATTCTTGTAGAAATCGCAGCAATTTAGAACAAAAAGATTACTTTTGCACCTCTAATTACTAAAACAGATGCAAGAAAAAGAAACAGTCAGGAAATTAAAGCATGGCGATCAGGAAGCATTTGCTTTTTTATACAATCATTACTGGAAACAAGTTTATAATTTCACAAGACTCTATTTCACCGCCTCTATGGATATTGAGGAAATTGTGCAGGAAGTATTTGTGAAAGTATGGGAATCTCATCATTTCTTGGATGAAAACAAAAGTTTTGAAGGCTACCTCTTTATCATAACCCGAAACGTGATCTTCAATCATTCACGTAGGTATTACAAAGAGACAGCCCTCAAAATAACAGCTATACAAGCAGTCGAAGAATCTTATGACATGGAGGGAGAGTTGGATGCCGCCGATTTAAAGAAATATATCGATGAACTTGTTATGCAACTCCCCCCCCGCCAACGAGAAGTATTCCGCATGAGCAGGGAACTGCACATGAGCAACAGAGAAATAGCAGAACACTTCTCTATTACTGAAAAAGCAATAGAGCGCCATATCAATCTGGCCCTGAAATTCCTCAAAAAGAACCTCAATTTATTCATGTTGTTTATGGCAGCTTAACATCCAACCAAGATTCTGTCATTGCACCTGCCATCCGCCCCCCAGAGCCTTATACACTTGTACTACAGCGATCAATTCGTCCCTTATCGCATTGCTGAGTCCGATTTGGGCATCGAAATATCCACGCTGGGCATCGAGCACATCAAGGTAGTTCGTCACCCCATTGATATATTGTAATTGTGCCAAGTCTACATAACTCTTAGCCGAACGTTCCAATTTCGCACGAAGGTCGTATACCTCCTTAATCTTATTGAAGTTGACAATCGAATTGCGCGTCTCTTTGAAAGCAGTCAGGACAGCCTTTTCATAGCTGTGCACTTCAGCTTCATAAGCGGCTTTCTTTGCTTTGAGAGCGGCACGATTTTTTCCCCAACCAAAAATAGGCGTAAGTAAAGCACCTTCCATAATGCTATAAGGCGATTTCAACAGTTCGGAGAGAGCGGTACTTTCCGACCCTACCCTACCGGTAAGTGAAATACGTGGAAACATATTCGTATAAGCCACTCCTACCCGGGCATTGGCAGCAATCAATTTCTGTTCAGCCTGACGAATATCGGGGCGACGTTCCAATAATCCGGAAGGCAACCCGACAGGTAACTCTTGTGGAAAGTTAAACTCCTGCAACAAACGGCTACGGGTAATTTTGTTGGGATATTCACCAGCTAGAAAAGCTATATCGTTTTCTTTCAGAGATATTTTACGTTCCAGATCGGGCACCAGTGTTGCAGTACGTGCCAACTCAACCTGAGACTGACGATAAGAAGTTTCAGATGTCAAACCTCCTTCGAAACGGATGCGGGCAAGACGCATGCCTTCCTCACGTGCTTTCAATGTTTGGCGAACAATATCCAATTCCGTATCGAGAGCTACAAGTTCATAGTATGCCTGCGCTACTTCGGCTATGATAGTCATGCGAAGGGCACGTTGTGCCTCCACAGACTGAAGGTACTCGGCAATGCTGGCGGAACGCGCCCAACGAAGATTTCCCCACAGATCGAGTTCCCAAGAGAAAAGAAGCTGCGCTTCAAAAGTATCGCTACGCTTGAAAGCATCACCACCGTGGTTTTCATTTTCTCTCTCCGCAGTCACGGTACCTCTAATGTCAGGCAACAGATTTGCTGTTGAAATACGTTTTTGCGCAGCCATCTCCTTGACACGGGCAGCAGCTATCAGCATGTCTTTATTGTGTTCCAAGGCCCTGTCTATCAGACTCCGAAGGGTACTGTCAGTGTAAATCTGCCACCATTCCTTATCTCCGAAACTCAAGCTGTCCTGATGTTGCGCCAGACTATCGGGCAGATTCAGTTCCGGACGGACATAACTTTTTCCTATTTTACAGGAACCTAAAATTAATACAACTAATAAAAGAGTAATATATAAATAGCTTCTTTTCATAATTCAATCAGTTTTCTTTTTAGACTTGAACGGTAATTTCACGTTCACATTCGGTACATTTTTAGTTTTGCCTTTGTCTTATAAACCAGCACAAAGAAGAATGGAACCAGAATAATGCCCACTACAATGGCAAAGATCATTCCGAAAAAGACTCCTGTACCAATAGCGGCACGGCTTGCCGAACCGGGACCGGTTGCCAGCACCATCGGAAGCATACCCAGCACAAAGGCGAGGGAAGTCATCAAGATGGGGCGAAACGCAATTGGGGCATGAATGGCAGACTGTATTAAATCACCTCCACGGTCTACCTGCACTTTGGCAAACTCTACAATCAGGATGGCATTTTTTGCTGCCAACCCGACAAGCATCACCAGTCCGATCTGGAAATATACATCGTTTTCCAATCCGCAAACCCATACTCCCAGATAAGCCCCCAAGGCAGCCACCGGCAAAGAGAGTAACACAGCAATCGGTACCGTCCAACTTTCGTACTGTGCTGCCAGGAAAAGGAATACAAATAGGAACACCAGCGCCAATACCAATCCGGTCTGTCCTCCCGCCTTTTTCTCCTGATAGGAAAGCCCACTCCACTCCAGTCCGATATTATCGGGCAAATGATATCGGGCAATCTGCTCCATAATCTCCATAGCCTGTCCGGAACTATACCCCTGTGCCGCCTCACCGCGGAATACAGCAGTAGTAAACATATTGAAACGTTTAATGCTGCCGGGACCCGTAGTATATGATGCGTTTCCCAAAGAAGTCAGCGGAATCATAGCCCCGTTGGAAGCCTTCACGAAGAACAAGTTAATATTGTCCTTATGTTCCCGATAGGGTGCCTCAGCCTGAATGTATACTTTATAGATACGGTTGAACATATTGAAGTCATTTACATAAACCGAACCGGTATAAGCTTTCATTGTTGAAAAAACATCCGCCAAAGGCACACCTAGCATCTTCACTTTATCACGGTCCACATCGAAATAAAGCTGTGGAATATCCGACTGAAGTGAAGAAGAAAGTCCCGTCAACTCTTTGCGCTGAGAGGCATAATACATCAGCGTATCCGCCGCCTGCACCAAATTTTCGAAAGTAGCCTCGCCACGAGCCTCCAGTTGCATCTCAAAACCACCCGAGGTTCCCAAACCGGGAATAACAGGAGGAGTAGAAAGATAGACTTTACACTCCGGATACTCACTCAGGTCGTGACGGACGTTTGACATAATCTCCTCAATCGATGTATCCTTGCGGTCTTCCCACGGCTTCAAGATAACAGTCAATTCACTACGAGCCTGATTGCTACCTACACGGGGACTGCTTCCGGTAACATTCTGTACATAGGCTATATACGGATTCTTTTCCAGATAAGTGATGGCACGATCCGTCACCTCCCGGTACGTTCCAGCGTAGCACCTTCTGGCAATTCCAACTCTATCTTGAAGTATCCTTGGTCTTCCACCGGAAGGAAACTTGTCGGAATCAGCCGGTGAATCAACAAAATACCAATAAGCACCACTCCGAAACCGGCCAATACACGACGCGGATTACCGATTACCCTACGGATAGCGATTACATATTTATGATTGCCCACGTTCAACCAATGGTTGATTTTACGGAAAACAATGTTCTTCTTTTGCCATTGTCCGGTTTCAGAATCAGCGAACACATGACCGGACTCAGAGTCAGTGCCACAACAGTCGAAATCAGTACGGATACAGCGATGGTAATAGTAAACTGACGGTAAAGTTGGCCCGTAATTCCGCTGAGGAAGCTCACCGGCACAAATACGGCACAAAGTACCAGCGAGGTAGCAATCAACGCACCTGCCAATCCATTCATGGCTTTCTTGGTAGCTTCATACGGCGGCAACTTCTCTTCCTCCATAATACGCTCTACATTTTCCACCACTACAATAGCATCATCCACCACAATACCGATGGCAAGAATCAACCCGAGCAATGTCAATATGTTCAGCGAGAAACCGAAAATCAGCATGAAACCAAATGTACCGATCAGTGAAATAGGAACGGCAACAATCGGAATCAACGTAGCCCGCCAACTCTGCAAAGAAAGATAAACGACGAGTACTACCAGGATCAATGCTTCAAACAAGGTCTTATAAACTTCATGAATAGACTCGGAAATATAAGTCGTCATATCGAACGGAACCTCATAGCTCAGCCCTTCAGGGAAGTTTTTACTGATTTCATCCATCGCCTCTTTTACACTTTTCGCTACTTCCATTGCGTTAGCGCCCGGAAGCATATAAATTCCCAGAACGGCAGCATTCTTACCATTGATGCCACTCTCCGTACTATATGATGAGGCTTCCAGTGAAACTCGTGCCACATCGCGCAGACGAATGATAGAGCCATTTGTATTGGCACGAATCACAATATTTTCGAATTGTTCTACAGTAGAAAGACGTCCCTGCGTAGTGATAGGGATTGTCACATCGAGCCCCTTCACCGGTTGCTGCCCAAGTACACCGGCAGCCGATTCACGGTTCTGATCCTTCAAAGCATTCTGCAAATCCTGCACAGTCAGTCCGAAGTTAGCCAATTTATCCGGTTCTGCCCAGATTTGCATGGCATAATAACGGCTACCGATATTCGACACACGTCCTACTCCCGGAATACGGCGGATTACATCGAGTACATTAATCGTCGCAAAATTACTCAAATAGATTTCGTCAAATTTCGGATCGGACGACATCAATGTAAGGGTCATCAACTGGCTGGGCGCCTGCTTTTCAACTGAAATTCCGTTTTGAATAACTTCAGCCGGCAAACGGCTTTCCGCCAGCTTCACCCGGTTCTGAATTTCTACAGCGGCCAGGTCCGGATCGGCAGAAACATCAAAAGTAACCGTTGCCGAGAAGCCTCCGGAGTTGGAACTGTTCGACTCCATATAAAGCATACCCGGTGTTCCGTTAATCTCCTGTTCGATGGGAGTTGCTACAGCCTGCGAAACCGTAAGCGCACTGGCTCCCGGATAAGAGGCACTGATCTTCACTACCGGAGGAGTGATCTGCGGATACTGGTCGACAGGCAACATGGTCAGTCCGATGATGCCGATGATGACTATCAGTATCGAGATAACGATCGAGAAAACAGGTCTATCTATAAAAAAACTAACTTTCATATTCAGTAAGGTCTCACCCCGCCCCTCTCCCAACGAGAGGGAGGAAGAGTTTCTTTTAAATTATACGTTTTTATCTATCTCAGGAAAAGGGAATCACTCAGTCTCTTTATTCTCAGCTGACGGCTGGGGTAAAGTGGCTCTCACTTTCATTCCCGGTGTCAGCTTGTGATACCCTTCCACCACTACTTCTTCACCTGCACCCAGACCTCTCTCCACAACGAGTTTATTACCAAATTCAGGTCCCAACTCAATGAACCGTTTCTCTGCCGTAGAATCTCTGCGCATCACATAAATATATGCTCCGCCTTTCTCGATAGTCACTGCTTTATGCGGTACAACGATGGCTCCTTCACGTACATCCAAGAGCAGCTTTACCTTCGTAAACTGTCCCGGAAGCAATACCTGTTTCGGGTTCGGCATCTCCGCTCTTACCGAAAAAGTACCGGTCTGCGGATCTACCTGAGGTTCGGCAAAATCCACATATCCTTTATAAGGGTATACCGTATTATCCGCTAAGGTAATGGTGATGTTCGGCTGCCAGGAACGGGAAGAGTCCTGCTGACCGATATTGATATTACGTTCTTTGCTCTTCAGATAATCCAGAGCAGTCATGCTGAAGTCCACCAGCACCGTATCACTCTTCACAACTGTAGCCAAAAGCGATTTTCCACCCGGTCCCACCAGTGTCCCCAAATCCACATTACGTTCGCTGATGTGTCCGGACAACGGCGAACGGACCAATGTATAACCCAACTCCAACTCTGCCTGCGCCAGGTCCGCCTCACTCATGGCAACGGTTGCCACCGCACTTTCATAGGCCGCCTCCGCATTGTCCAGATCTAACTGGCTGGCCGCATTCTGGGCATACAAAGGCTTGATACGTTCCAAATCCCGCTTTGCTTTCAATGCCTGTGCTTCATCTTTTTTCAGTTGTGCCCGTGCTTTATCTGCCTTTGCACGATATTGATCCTGATTGATCACAAAAGCACCTGATTTTTATTCACATACGTCCCCTCGGCAAAGAGCATACTTTCCAGATACCCCTCCACACGGGCCCGCACTTCCACAAATTGTTGTGCACGTATGCGCCCACATACTCACCGAAAATCTCTACATTATCCCTTTCTGCGGGCTCTACAATCACAGTCGGCACTTCCGGCTCTACTTTATGTGGTCGTGTCAGAATCCAGTAAATGCCTGCCACCAAAGCCAAACAGACGATGCCTGCAATTGTTCTTTTTCTCCTCAGTTTTAGCTCTTTTCTCGTAAAAAACAGTCTCATGCTTGTTTGTATTATTAAAATTAACTTATCCTTTATTAGCTACCTTACAAATCAGATACCAAATTATACCTGAACCGATCTTTTCAACTAAAAGCGCCTCCATACGTCTTACAAAGGCAATTTTAATGATTTACCGAACTTAGCTGCCATTCGTTAAAAGTGTGGAATTATGCCCATTAGTGTAGAATAATTCCACAAAAGGGCCGCAAAGATAATTCTTTTCTGCATAAGTTCCATAACTTTCACTTTTAATGGCATTCGCTACTTATTTATCAAATAATAGTATAAATTTGTAGTAACATTCATAATAACACTATAATGAAAAAACATTTGTCATTGATATTAGTTCTGTTACCGGTACTTTTTCTGGCACTCCCCGCTCTGGCACAAGAACGTAAAAAAGTCGGAGTGGTACTCAGTGGAGGAGGTGCAAAAGGGGTAGCACATATCCAGGCACTGAAAGTCATAGAAGAAGCCGGCATTCCGATCGATTATATAGTAGGTACCAGTATGGGATCCATTATCGGCGGATTATACTCTATCGGATATACTCCTCAGCAATTGGACAGCATGGTGCGCAAACAGGACTGGATGTTCTTACTGAGCGACCGGGTGAAACGTAGCGCCATGTCACTCAATGAACGTGAAAAGTCAGAAAAATATGTTTTTTCGTTTCCGTTTACCAAAAGTCCCAAAGATGCAGTTTCAGGTGGCATCATAAAAGGACAAAATCTGGCCAATCTTTTTACGGAACTGACAGTGGGATATCACGATTCCGTAGATTTCAACAAACTTCCCATCCCCTTTGCCTGCGTTTCACAAAATATCGTAAATGGCGAACAGATTGTGTTCCACAATGGAATACTTGCCACAGCTATGCGGGCCAGTATGGCTATTCCGGGAGTATTCACCCCGGTACGGAAGGATAGTATGATCCTGATTGACGGCGGCATGATCAACAACTACCCTGTAGATGTGGCCAGATCGATGGGTGCGGATATCATCATCGGGGTAGATGTACAAAACAATCTGAAAGGAATCGACAAACTAAACAGCGCTCCGGACATACTCTCTCAAATCATCGACCTGACAACTAAAAACAACCATCAAAGCAATGTCGGCCTGACCGATACTTATATAAAGGTAAATGTAGAAGGATATTCCTCGGCCAGTTTTACTCCCGCAGCCATCGACTCCCTGATGCACCGGGGAGAAGTAGCAGCCCGCAAGCAATGGGCTTCTCTGCTCGCTCTCAAAAAGAAAATCGGCATTGCAGACACGTTCGTACCCCAATCGCACGGCCCTTATACCATGTTCTCAAAGGACCGGACCCTGCATGTGAAAGAAATCACCTTCTCCGATGTAGAAGAAAACGATAAGAAATGGTTAATGAAGAAATGTAAACTGCAAGAAAACAGCAGAATCAGCATGCGTCAGATTGAGCAAGCACTGTTCATCCTGCGTGGAAACCAGTCTTACTCAAATGCCAGTTATACACTGACCGATACTCCCGAAGGTTACAAACTAAACTTCCTGCTAGAGAAAAAGTACGAGAAAACGATTAATGTAGGCATCCGGTTCGACTCGGAAGAGATAGCCTCATTATTAATAAACGCTACGGCACAGTTAAAGACTCATATTCCCTCCAAAGTCTCCGTCACCGGGCGATTGGGCAAACGATACATGGCACGGGTAGACTATACATTGGAGCCGATGCAACAACGAAACGTCAACTTTTCGTACATGTTCCAATACAATGACATCAACATTTACGATCATGGTGACCGTGCCTATAACACTACTTACAAATATCATTCCGGTGAGTTTGGATTTTCGGATGTATGGTATAAAAACTTTCGGTTTGGGTTCGGAGCACGAATCGAGTATTTCAAATACAAAGATTTCCTCTTCAAGAAACCGGAATTTACGATGAATGTCAATTCCGAATATTTCATCAGCTATTTTGCACAATTGCGTTACAACACTTTCGACAAAGGGTATTTTCCATCTAAGGGAAGTAACTTCTCCGGAGCTTATTCGCTGTACACAGACAACTTTGCCCGATATAACGGACATGCCCCCTTCTCTGCACTCGAGTGCTTCCTGGGAAAGTGTATTCTCCATAAGTAACCGCCTGACATTGATCCCGGCACTTTATGGCAGGGTATTGATCGGCCAAGAGATCCCTTATGCTTATGAAAATGCGTTAGGAGGCGATGTATTCGGCCGTTACCTTCCTCAACAACTCCCGTTTGCAGGAATTTACAATATAGAACTAACTCACAATTCCGTTGCCGTGGCTTCCTTGAAACTACGCCAACGCATGGGTAGCAAACATTATATCACGTTGGCCGGAAATTTCGCCTTGAGTGATGACAATTTTTCAAAATCCTGAAAGGTAACCGGATTTACGGTTGCAGTATCGGATACGGACTGGACAGTATGTTCGGTCCGTTGGAAGCTTCATTAGGATATTCCAATCAATCCAAAGACGTGGGATTCTACGTAAATTTAGGATTCTCTTTTAAGAAACTTAACCCGTATACCGATAGGGTGTAGCCTTATGAAGCAAAGGGTGTAGCCATCCGGGCAATAGGGTGTAGCCCTACCGTGCGGATGGTTACACCCTATTTCGGTCCCTTCTCAGACGACCGGACAACCGGACAGACAGAGCACGGATTTATTTAATTATTTCAAATTTATTACTCAGAACCAAAGAAAGTCATTATCTTTACCGAAAATATTTTCTATATACTCACATAAAACATTTGGAATAATGGCAAAGAGAAGAGAACTTAAAAAAAACGTAAATTATATCGCAGGTGAATTATTTTCGGAGTGTCTGATCAACAGTAAGTTTATACCGGGTACCGACAAAAAGAAAGCTGACGAGTTGATGGTGGAAATTATGAAAATGCAAGATGAATTCATCAGTCGAATCAGTCATACAGAACCGGGTAACGTGAAAGGATTCTACAAAAAATTCCGTTCGGACTTCAATGCAAAGGTAAATGAAATCATCGACGCTATCGCGAAACTGAATTAAGAATGAAGAAAGCAATATATAGCTTTATCTACTATCACCTGTTGGGGTGGAAAACCAATGTAACGGTACCGAACTATGATAAATGTGTAATCTGTGCGGCACCTCATACAACGAATATGGACCTCTTTATCGGTAAACTGTTTTATGGAGCGATAGGCCGTAAAACCAGTTTCATGATGAAAAAAGAGTGGTTTTTCTTTCCTTTAGGAATCTTGTTCAAGGCCGTAGGCGGCATCCCCGTAAATCGAGGACGCAAAAGCTCACTGGTAGAACAAATGGCAGAGGTCTTTGCCAAAAGACCTAAGTTTCATCTTGCAATCACTCCCGAAGGAACCCGTAAACGCAACCCCAACTGGAAAAAAGGATTCTACTACATCGCATTGAAAGCGCAAGTCCCTATCGTGCTGATCGGAATCGATTACAATACGAAAACAGTTACCTCCACCAAAGCAATCATGCCCAGCGGAGACATTGAAAAGGATATGCGTGAAATAAAACTTTATTTCAAAGATTTCAAGGGAAAACATCCCGAGAACTTCTCCATTGGAGACGTTGAATGATTATTCATGAAAATCTCGATTGTACAGACAGATATTATCTGGGAAAATAAACAGGAAAATCTCCGTTTGCTCCGCGAAAAGCTATCACCTCTTCGCGGAACAACGGAGATTGTTGTTTTACCGGAGATGTTTACAACAGGATTCAGCATGAACAGCCGGCTATTAGCCGAACCGGTTTCCGGTACCACGCTCCGGAGTCTCAAAAATTATGCCATAGAATTTCATTTGTCATTGGCCGGGAGTTTCATTTGTGAAGAACAAGGTTCTTATTATAACCGGGCTTTCCTGATCACTCCCGATGGACAGGAATTTTACTATGACAAACGCCACCTCTTCCGCATGGGACACGAAGCGGAACATTTTTCGGCAGGCAGCCGGAAAGTGATCATTCCCTACAACGGTTGGAACATCTGCCTGCAGGTATGTTACGACCTCCGCTTTCCTGTCTGGAGCAGGAATGTGAACAATGAATATGACCTCCTTATATATGTAGCCAGTTGGCCGACTCCACGTATTCAGGCATGGAATACATTATTATGCGCACGTGCCATTGAAAATCAATGTTATGTATGCGGTGTGAACCGTATAGGACAGGACGGCAACGGGCTCTGTTATCCGGGGTATTCCGCTTTATATGGACCTAAAGGAGAAAACCTGGCAGGAACTCCCGATTCGGAAGAAAAAATACAAACCATTGAACTTAGCCTGGAAGCCCTCACTACTTTTCGTCATAAATTCCCTTGCTGGAAAGATGCAGACCCCTTTCTCCTTTACTAAATATCCAAGCCTAAATTTCCGTATTTACTAAAAATATCTCTTGAATTATAGTATATAAATGCAAAAAAGTATCTAATTTTGCCAGACAATCAATTTATTGTACCAAAAAACAAACCCTAATTTAACTCATAACACGAATGTTAACCCAATTAATTAATGCACGTATACTCACCCCCCAAGGATGGATGAAAGACGGTTCCGTGCTTATCAGAGACAATAAGATTTTAGAAGTCACAAACTGCGATCTGGCCGTTATCGGAGCTGAACTTATTGACGTCAAAGGTATGTATGTAGTCCCCGGTGGAGTAGAAATCCACGTGCATGGTGGTGGAGGCCGCGACTTTATGGAATGTACGGAAGATGCTTTCCGGGCAGCGGTCCATACTCACATGAAACATGGCACAACAAGTATCTTCCCCACACTGTCATCATCTACAGTCCCCATGATTCAACAAGCTGCAGAAACCTGTACCAAGTTGATGGAAGAGAAAAACAGCCCTATCCTGGGACTGCACCTCGAAGGTCATTACCTGAACATGAAAATGGCAGGAGGACAAATTCCGGAAAACATTAAAAATCCTGATCCGAATGAATACATTCCGATCGTAGAACAGTATCATTGCATCAAGCGTTGGGATGCTGCTCCGGAACTTCCGGGAGCCATGCAATTCGGTAAATATATTGCTGCCAAAGGCATACTGCCTTCCGTAGCACATACACAAGCCGAATTTGAAGATATCCGTACAGCTTATGAAGCCGGATACACTCATGCAACCCACTTCTATAATGCAATGCCCGGCTTCCACAAACGCAGAGAGTACAAGTACGAAGGTACAGTCGAAAGCATTTATCTGTTGGATGACATGACAGTAGAAGTAGTAGCCGACGGTATTCACGTCCCCCCTACGATCCTGAGACTTGTATATAAAATAAAAGGTGTGGAAAGAACCTGTCTGATCACCGATGCCCTTGCATGTGCCGATAGTGACAGCAAAGAGGCTTTCGACCCGCGCGTAATTATCGAAGACGGAGTCTGCAAACTGGCCGACCATTCTGCTTTGGCGGGAAGTGTCGCCACCATGGACCGCCTGATCCGCACCGTTGTGCAGAAAGCAGAGATCCCACTGGAAGATGCAGTTCGCATGGCTTCCGAAACTCCGGCACGCATCATGGGGGTATATGATCGCAAAGGTTCCTTGCAAAAAGGTAAGGATGCCGATATTCTGGTACTGGACGAAGACCTCAACGTAAGAGCCGTATGGGCCATGGGTAAGTTGGTACCTGAAACAAATACCCTGTTCTAAACGATAAACGTTTTTGAGCGATAACGATTAACAGGCTGTGCCGGTGCAGCCCGTTAATCGTTTGTTATTTATCGCCTGTTACTTATCGCTCATTGTTCAAAACCGTTCATCGTTTATCTCCCATCATTTATCGTTCCCTCCTCCCTATTTATAGGTAAAAAAAGATTTTAATTTAATTTCCCTGTCAACCTTATCGCATAGTTGATTGTTTTTATATATATTTGTTCAGAGTTTCCAATAACGACAAAGACTCAGTCAAACTTAATTAATAACAAACTTATGAAGACAAATCTTAGTTCTCAGATTACTCTCAACAGGGTCTCCCCCAGGTATTACAGACCAGAGAATGCATTCGAGAGATCGGTATTGACCCGATTAGAGAAAATTCCTACAGACATCTATGAATCTGTAGAAGAAGGTGCAAATCATATCGCTTGCGAAATAGCACAGGTTATTCGTGATAAACAGAAAGCAGGACGTTTCTGCGTACTGGCATTGCCGGGTGGAAATTCTCCGCGCAGCGTATATGCCGAATTAATTCGCATGCACAAAGAAGAGGGACTCAGTTTCCGTAACGTAATTGTATTCAACATGTACGAATACTATCCGTTGTCTCAAGATGCAATCAACAGTAATTTCAATGCGTTGAAAGAGATGTTCCTCGATCATGTAGATATCGATAAACAGAATATCTTTACTCCGGACGGTACGATTGCCAAAGATACCATCTTTGAATACTGCCGCCTGTACGAACAGCGCATCGAAAGCTTCGGTGGTATCGATATCGCCCTGTTAGGCATCGGCCGTGTAGGTAATATAGCCTTCAACGAACCGGGGTCACGCCTGAACTCTACCACCCGACTGATTTTGCTGGATAGCGGTTCACGCAACGAAGCATCCAAGATATTCGGCACCATCGACAACACCCCTATCAGTTCTATTACGATGGGTGTAGCCACAATTCTTGCTGCTAAGAAAATCTATTTGTTGGCATGGGGTGAAGAAAAAGCCCACATGGTAAAAGAGTGTGTAGAAGGTAACGTAACAGATACCATTCCGGCATCTTACTTACAGACCCACAACAATGCACATGTAGCTATCGACCTGTCAGCAGCTTCCAACCTGACACGCATTCAACGTCCATGGCTGGTCACTTCCTGCGAATGGAATGACAAACTGATCCGTAGCGCAATCGTGTGGCTGTGCCAATTGACCGGCAAACCAATCCTGAAACTGACTAATAAAGATTACAACGAAAATGGCTTGAGCGAGCTGCTTGCCCTCTTCGGATCTGCTTATAACGTAAATATCAAGATATTCAACGACCTGCAGCACACCATTACCGGATGGCCGGGTGGTAAACCGAAAGCAGACGACACATATCGTCCGGAACGTGCAAAACCATATCCGAAACGAGTAGTCGTATTTTCTCCGCATCCCGATGACGATGTGATCTCTATGGGTGGTACGATCCGCCGTCTGGTAGAACAGAAACATGAAGTCCATGTAGCTTACCAAACTTCGGGAAACATTGCCGTAGGCGATGAAGAAGTAGTTCGCTTCATGCATTTCATCAACGGATTCAACCAAATCTTTATAAACAGTGAAGATCAGGTGATCAGTGAAAAGTACGCCGAAATCCGTAAATTCCTGAAAGACAAAAAAGACGGCGATATGGATACACGCGATATCCTGACCATCAAAGGTCTGATCCGCCGTGGCGAAGCGCGCACAGCTTGTACTTACAACAACATTCCGCTGGAACGTTGTCACTTCCTGGACCTCCCCTTCTACGAAACCGGTAAAATCCAGAAGAATCCGATCAGTGAAGCCGACGTAGAAATTGTCCGCAACCTGCTCCGTGAAGTGAAGCCTCATCAGATCTTTGTAGCCGGTGACCTTGCCGACCCGCACGGAACACACCGTGTATGTACAGATGCCGTATTTGCTGCCGTAGACCTTGAAAAGGAAGAAGGAGCCGAATGGTTGAAAGACTGCCGTATCTGGATGTATCGTGGCGCATGGGCCGAATGGGAAATTGAAAACATCGAAATGGCTGTACCTATCAGTCCTGAAGAATTACGTGCAAAACGTAACTCTATCCTGAAGCATCAGTCACAGATGGAAAGTGCTCCATTCCTGGGCAACGACGAACGCTTGTTCTGGCAGCGTAGCGAGGATCGTAACCGAGGTACTGCCGCTCTTTACGACAGCTTGGGACTGGCTTCTTACGAAGCAATGGAAGCATTCGTAGAATACATCCCACTATAACCAAAGCCAATTAGTGAAATAAAAATAAAGAAGAGTGAGGAGTTTGGAACTCTTCACTCTTCTTTTGTTTAAACAGAAAAGATACAAATTATATATGAAACAAGAAAAATTCTTCCGTCTTCTTCCTATAGAGGGAGCTTATAATATTCGTGATCTGGGAGGTTATCCGACATCAGACCATAAACATGTAAAATGGAAAACATTCATCCGTTCGGGCGATCTTGACAAACTGACAGAATCCGATCTGGACTATCTTACCTCCTTGCACATCCGAACCGACATCGACTTCAGGAGCATGCAGGAAAAAAAAGCAGCGGCAGACAAAATTCCCTCAACAGTTACACAATATATCCCCTTATCTATCGAAGCAGGCGACATGACCGACATGACACACTTCAACCTGAACAATATACCGGGAATACTCGAACAGGCATACGTTTATATCATCCAAAATGCTCAGGATACTTATCGGGAATTCTTCCGGATTGTTTCGGAAGAACGGAATACTCCTCTTTTATTTCACTGCTCAGCGGGAAAAGACCGTACCGGAATTGCCGCAGCCTTACTACTGGGAGCATTGGGTGTCGACAGGGAAGTGATAATGGAAGATTACATGCTGTCTGCCGAATATATAAAAGGGAAATATGATGCAATCGTACAAGCTCATCCCGGATTTGCCCCTCTCACCACAGTACGGAAAGAATATCTGGAAGCTGCTTTCCAAACCATTGACACTGACTATCAAGGTATGGATAACTACCTGAAAAATCAATTGGGAGTAGATACCCACAGATTGAGAATGCTGTATACCGAATAAATGGACAGTTAGCAACTTCCTCAGCCAATGACTTATCGGCAATTGCCGGTTTTTCATTTATTTCTTCTACTTTTGCACCCGATAATCATTCAACCGAGCATATGAAAAAACTATGTATATTTCTCCTGCTGCTCTTTGCTGCGACAGGAATCTTGTTTGCACAAGAAATAGAAAAAAGCGTGAAAGAGCGGCTCAGTAATTACTTTGAGACTTACACCCCGGCATCTGCCAATACCGGAAGCTGTAAGTTAAAAAGCGTAGACATAGACTTCGAAGGCAGGAAACTATCTATCTATGCTTCCGAGAGTTTTGCTTATCAGCCGTTTGTACCGGAAACAGTAGACGAAATCTATCATCAGATAGAAGAATTGCTGCCCGGCCCGGTACGTTTTTTCCGAACTACAATTTATGCCAACAACCAACCTATCGAGGAGTTGATTCCCAATTTCTTTCGCGGGAAAAAGAAAAAAGATAAATCGCGGCTTTCAAACGCAGAATATAAAGGAGCACCTTGGGTGATAAACACCTCCCGCCCTTACGAAATAACCAAAGGATTGCAGAACCGGCACATCTCCTTGTGGCAAAGCCATGGCAAATATTACAAGAACGATAAAGGCGAATGGGGATGGCAACGTCCACGCTTGTTCTGCACTACCGAGGACCTGTTCACGCAATCTTTCATTCTGCCTTATGTCATCCCTATGCTCGAAAACGCCGGAGCTAATGTCTATACTCCCCGGGAGCGGGATACTCAAAAGAATGAGGTGATTGTGGACAACGATACACGAAACGGTTCCATCTATCTGGAGATGAAAAGCCGCAAAGCCCGTTGGGAGAAAACCGACGGTTACGGATTCGCACAAAGAAAACCTGTATATGAAGATGGAGAAAACCCTTTCCTGACAGGTAGCGCACGCTTCACCCGGACTGAAAAGAAAAAGAATAAGGCATTTGCCGAATGGATTCCTACAATCCCCGAAACAGGGAGTTACGCAGTATATGTATCCTATCAGACACTTCCAAACAGCGTCAGTGACGCCAAATATCTGGTATTTCACAAAGGTGGTGTTACAGAATTTAAAGTCAACCAGAGGATCGGCGGTGGTACATGGGTATATCTCGGAACCTTTGAGTTTGACAAAGGCAGCAATGATTATGGCATGGTGGTACTAAGCAATGAGAGCAGCGAAAACGGGGTTATCTGTGCCGATGCCGTTCGTTTCGGCGGAGGAATGGGAAATATATCCCGCGGCACAGTAAGCGGACTACCCCGTTATCTGGAGGGAGCCCGTTATTCTGCCCAATGGGCAGGTATGCCCTATAATGTCTACGGAGGCAAACAAGGAACAAATGACTATGCTGACGACATCAATGCACGCTCCAACACCATCAATTACCTGTCCGGTGGTTCTGTATTCAATCCCGGACAAAAAGGACTGGGTGTCCCCTTTGAAATGAACGTGGCGCTGCATAGTGATGCCGGATACAGTAAAACGAACGATATAGTGGGATCACTCAGTATCTATACCACCGATTTCAATAACGGACTGCTTAACTCGGGAAACAGCCGGTATGCTTCACGTGACCTGGCAGATCTCCTGCTCACCCAAATACAAAAAGACATTCGTGCCAAATTCAATATACAGTGGACACGCCGTAGTATGTGGGATCGCAATTATAGCGAAACACGCCTGCCTGCCACTCCATCCACTATCGTCGAATTGCTTTCACACCAAAATTTCGCAGATATGAAACTCGGTCACGACCCGAATTTCAAATTTACCGTAGGACGTGCCATTTACAAAGCCGTATTACAGTTCATCAGCAGTCAGCACAACAAGGAGTATGTAGTGCAACCACTCCCCGTCAGCAACTTCGCCATCGAGTTTGGCAAAAAAAGAAACACCCTGGAACTCTCATGGCAGGGTGAAAACGATCCGTTGGAGCCTACCGCCCGTCCCCGCGAATACATGGTATACACTCGTATCGGATACGGTGGTTTCGACAATGGAGTACGTGTGAATAAACCTTCGTACACCCTGAAAATAGAACCCGGATTGGTCTATTCATTTAAGGTTACAGCTGTCAACCACGGAGGCGAAAGTTTTCCATCCGAAATCTTATCTGCCTATAAAGCCAAACAAGAACATGCACGAGTGCTGATCATCAATGGTTTTAACCGATTGAGCGGACCCGCAGTAATCGACACACCGGACGAAGCCGGATTTGACCTGGAACAAGACCCCGGTGTCGCTTATCAATACAATATTTCACTTTGCGGGGCACAGACCGGCTTTGATCGCTCTCAGGCGGGAAAAGAAGGAAAAGGAAGTCTGGGCTATAGCGGAAACGAACTGGAAGGAATGAAAATTGCCGGAAACACTTTCGACTATCCTTTTGTACACGGCAAGGCAATCCAAGCTGCCGGAAACTACAGTTTCGTATCATGCAGCGATGAAGCCGTTGAAAACTGGCGTATACAACCGGAACATTATCCCATTGTGGATTTTATCCTGGGACTGGAAAAAGATGATATTTTAAGCAATCCGGCATGCAAAACGTATTATAAGACATTCTCTTCACCCATGCAACGGATATTAACCGCTTACTGTCAGTCAGGAGGAAACCTTCTCGTCAGCGGGTCTTACATTGGCAGCGACATGAGTAATTCACAGGGTAACCGGGAGTTTACGGAAAAAATTCTGAAATACGGCTTCCAAGGTTCACTCAAAGATACCCGTTCGGGACAGATCACCGGATTGGGACGCACCCTGCAAATCCCCCGTTTGCCCAACGAGAAGGCTTATGCAGTAACAGCTCCTGATTGTATCGTTCCCGTAGACTCCGCGTTTCCGGTATTTGTCTATCAACCCGGACAATACAGTGCCGGAATCGCTTATAAAGGAAATTACCGGGTATTCGCAATGGGATTTCCATTCGAAAGCATCGAAAGCGAAACAGACCGTGCCATAGTAATGGCGGCAATACTAAAATTCTTCGGAGAAAAATAAATATCCCAATCCACTTTGCCGAAACCTGATGGGTGATGTCAGTCTTTTGTCTGCAAGAAACAAGTTTCTTACAGACAAAAGACTACATGGATAACTCTTCCAAGCAAAACATCCATAGGGAAAAACACCTTGTGTTTTCTTTCACTCACCGATACATTTTGAACATCACTTTCGGCAGCCCCCCCCTCGGCTCTACGGTCATACCTGACACTCTTAAAGCTTATACTGACATAATGTCTGCTATCCAAACAAGACATATTTAACATTAACTGCCACAATGTCTGCCATCCTCTTATTCTTCTTCTTATTCGGTTGCCCCTCTAATCCGGCTGTTTTCGTTCTATAATATTTTTCTAATTTCATAATAGAGTCTTCTAATCTGATTATTTGTGCCCGGATAATCATTTGTAGCGTACTACATGAACCAATTTTATATAATTATGAAAGCAAAAATGTTTTTTTTAGTAGTAGCCATGCTACTTTGCAGAGGTGTATCCTATGCATACAGCCCTTCGGCGAACGATCCGATTTCAAAGTCGGGAGGAATTGAGCAAGATATTCCACCTCCCCATATTCCACCGCCTCCGTTGCCGAGTCAGATATTTCTTCATGTCGGTGAAATTTCCGAAACTCCATATCCCATGATCGGGGCAATGGTATGGGAATGTGATAATCCACCGGTAGGTATAGAACAAGAAGAATCATATATCTTTGGAACTATGATTATCCTGCGTATAAAAGGAGTTGCAGCGGGAAGATATCAAGTGGATATGAAATGGTACAATCCGCTCAATCCGGGCCAGCCTCCATTAGGAAGACAAACCATTGAGGTCATCGTTCAGCCGTGGCCTTAACAAGTGACAAATAAATTGTCATAGAACTCCCTCCGCGATGCGCACCTGCATCCGGAGGGAAAATAAAGACAAATACAAACCGGACATAAACGACCATTTAAAAGTTATTCGGGAGAAAACTAAAAAACAGAGATAAGGAAGAGAAAACATTGGAAATATATATTCATCAAAAAAAAATCCCTGCCACTTACTCCATTCTTCATTTTAAATTCTATCTTTGCTCCTAGTAATAACTATTAAAATAAAAACACTATGTACACAATACAGGCAAATCCAAGTGGCACACGCAACATGGAAATATCTGAAGAGAATTTGGTAACCATTGAAAAATACTCTTTATTCCAGCATCTGATAGACAGCAATGGAATTGTAGATGAAGCTGTTCTGGAAAAGCTGAAACTCAATATACGTTCTCTGATCGCAAGTCAGGAAGAAGACAGTAAAGACCTGCTCGACCTTTGTATAGATGTGATTTATCACAACAATATGAAAGCATTCGGGTTGCAGCAACTCATCAAGCTCTATCTCACCTGGTTGTCAAAGCAGGAAGCAGAAGAAGAGGAGGAGGCATGATTACCGTCGATACCTGTGGAATGACGAACTATAGCCCGTTGATTCCGGCCATAAAAGCGATGTGTAATGCCAATCCCGGTGACAAGATGGAGATTGTAACGGATCAGGTGGCTGCATTCCAGGATCTTAAGGAATATTTATCAGAACAAGGTATCGGATTCCGTGAAATATATGATGGAGAACGGATGACTTTACAGTTTACTATTTTATGAGCGAAATACAAAATCAAATTAAAAAATGGCCGGTAACGGCAATCAAAAAAATCAAAAGTACATTCGGTAGCGCAGAAAAGTTCTACGCTACCGTTTATCTTATAGCCCGCAACGAACATCATTGCCAGATGATGGGAGTGGCCGGAGCGGAACAACGCTTGAAGACGATTCATGCCTATCAGGGTATGATTCGCTTCATGCTCGATGAAGAAGGACTCAATGGTAAGGAAATCCTGGACACAATAGCCGGAGAGTATCTGGAAGACTTTGTGAACTATCGCGAACAAGACTTCGGAATGACCAATGAAGAATTTATTGCCATTATCAAAAGAATAGGCTGAACGCATGGATATATTCCTGATTATTCTGGGTAGTATCTGCCTGCTTGTCGGATTAGCCGGATGTATCGTCCCTATGCTTCCCGGGCCTCCTGTCTCCTATCTGGCACTGGTATTTCTGCATTTCACCGATAAGGTTTCTTTTACCATTCCACAACTATTCTTCTGGTTGTTCATTGTGGTACTGATACAAATACTCGACTATTTCATTCCGATGTTCGGTGTAAAAAGACTCGGAGGTACCCCATGGGGTAAATGGGGTTGCATCATCGGTACCTTTGCCGGCATTTTTCTGTTCGCCCCCTGGGGCGTATTTATCGGCCCGTTTGTGGGCGCAGTTGTAGGCGAATTATTGGGTGGAAAAGAAACGAAATACGCGCTGAAAGCAGGATTCGGAGCATTTGCAGGGTTCCTGTTGGGCACCGTACTGAAGGTAGCCGTATGCGGTTGGTTCATCTTCTGCTTTATCCGTGCCCTCGTATAGCGAAATTATCCGTATCTTTGTCCCCATGAAAGAATATCGACTTACCGATTGGTTACCCACTACCAAGAAAGAAGTAGAGCTTCGCGGCTGGGACGAACTGGATGTTATCCTCTTTAGCGGCGATGCTTATGTGGACCATCCTTCATTCGGAGCCGCCGTTATCGGTCGTATCCTTGAAGCCGAAGGCCTGCGTGTAGCCATTGTGCCCCAACCCAACTGGCGTGACGACTTGCGTGACTTTCGCAAGCTGGGACGTCCCCGACTCTTTTTCGGCATCAGTGCAGGTTGCATGGACTCCATGGTGAACAAATATACAGCTAACAAACGCTTACGTAGCGATGACGCTTACACCCCGGACGGACGTCCCGATATGCGACCGGAATATCCCTCGATCGTATACACCCAAATTCTGAAAAAACTCTATCCCGATGTTCCCGTCGTTTTGGGAGGTATTGAAGCAAGTATGCGCCGCCTCAGCCATTATGACTATTGGCAGGATCGGTTAAAGAAAAGTATACTTTGTGAAAGCGGTGCCGACATGCTGATTTACGGCATGGGAGAAAAGCCTATTTGTGAGTTGGTCCGCCGATTGACAGCCCTGTGTGATAATCAGGATGGAGTGATTTCATCATCCGACATTCATTCTCCGGCATTATCCTCTATCCCGCAGACGGCTTATCTGACCAGGAAATATGAATCCGACGAGAATGATATCACCCTCTATTCACATGAAGAATGTCTGGCTGATAAAAAGAAACAGGCAACCAACTTCCGTCATATAGAAGAGGAAAGCAATAAATACGCGGCAGCCCGAATCGTACAGGCTGTCGATGGTAAAACAGTGGTTGTAAACCCACCCTACCCTCCTATGACAGAGAAAGAGCTGGACCGTTCGTTCGATCTCCCTTACACTCGTTTGCCTCATCCCAAATACAAAGGCAAACGCATTCCGGCTTATGATATGATTAAATTTTCCGTTAATATCCACCGGGGATGTTTTGGCGGATGCGCTTTTTGTACCATCTCTGCCCATCAGGGAAAATTTATAGTCAGCCGAAGCAAAGAAAGCATTCTGAAAGAAGTAAAAGAGGTAGTTCAATTGCCCGATTTCAAAGGAAATCTGAGCGATTTAGGAGGCCCTTCTGCCAATATGTATAAAATGGGCGGGAAAGATCTCTCCCTTTGCAAACGTTGTAAACGCCCCTCTTGCATTCATCCCAAAGTGTGTCCGAACCTGAATACGGATCACCGTCCGCTATTGGATATTTACTATGCAGTGGACTCTTTACCTGAGATCAAACGAAGTTTCATCGGAAGTGGAGTGCGATACGACTTATTGCTCCATCAAAGCAAGGATGCTACCGTCAACAAAATCACAGCAGAATATACTCGCGAACTAATAGCCCGCCACGTCAGCGGACGCCTGAAAGTTGCACCGGAACATACCAGTGACCGGGTACTGAGTATCATGCGCAAACCCGCTTTCAGCCAATTCGGAGAATTTAAAAAGATATTCGACAGAATCAACCGGGAACTTGGCTTGCGCCAACAATTGATCCCTTATTTCATCTCCAGTCATCCGGGCTGTAAAGAAGAAGATATGGCGGAACTGGCAGTCATCACCAAACAACTGGACTTCCATCTGGAACAAGTGCAGGATTTCACCCCTACCCCTATGACCGTAGCCACCGAAGCTTGGTATACAGGCTTTCATCCGTATACTCTCGAACCGGTATTCAGTGCCAAGACTCAACGGGAAAAGTTGGCACAAAGACAATTTTTCTTTTGGTATAAACCGGAAGAACGACGGAATATCATCAATGAATTGCGCCGCATCGGACGGGCGGACCTGATAGACAAACTATACGGAAAGAGGAAATGACAACTTCCTCTTTCCACACTTCACTTACTCTTTCTCTTTCACCGGTAATGCCACAATTTCCAGTAGTACACTGACAGCCGTTTCCACATTCGGAATATCTTTTACCAACATAGACCGACGTCCGTTCTGCTCTCTCAAATCACATCTTCGGGTATACTTCATCATATAGTCGATCATCTTGCCGAAAGCAGCACTCTGATAATACGGGCTTTCTGCATTGTTGACAAAGAACAGTGTCATACGTCCTCCTTTCAAGAACACTTTCTCCACTCCCAATCGGGCAGCCAGGCGCCTTAACGGTACTATACGCAACAATTCTTCAGTCTCAGGCGGAATAGGGCCGAAACGGTCTTCCAATCGTGAACGGAAAGCATCTACATCTCTATCGAGAGTCAGTCCGTCCAGTTCCCGATACAGCAACATACGTTCGCTGCTACCCGTCACATAATTAGCCGGTAACAGCAATTCCAGATCGCTTTCCACCTGACATTCTTCAACAAACTCTTCACCACTAATGACACCTTCTCCTTTTAATTCGTCAGCATAAAGTTCGGCAAATTCATCCGTTTTCAGTTCATGCACAGCTTCCGACAATATCTTCTGATAAGTTTCATAACCCAGATCGGCGATAAATCCACTCTGTTCGGCTCCCAGCATATTACCCGCACCGCGAATGTCCAGATCCTGCATGGCAATATGAATACCACTACCCAGATCACTGAAATTCTCGATCGCCTGCAGGCGACGTTTGGCTTCGGGGGTTAACGAAGACAACGGAGGAGCCAGCAAGTAACAGAACGCCTTTTTATTGCTACGTCCCACACGTCCGCGCATCTGGTGCAGATCGCTCAATCCGAAGTTTTGTGCCTGGTTGATAATAATCGTGTTCGCATTCGGTATATCGATTCCACTCTCGATAATAGTGGTTGCAATCAGTACATCGTAGTCATAATTGACAAAGCCGAAAATGATCTGTTCCAATTCCGCCGGCTCCATCTGTCCGTGTCCGATGGCTATCCGGCAATCCGGAATGTGACGAAGAATCATTGCTTTCAGTTCCGGAAGATTGGCTATACGGTTGTTTACCAGAAAAACCTGCCCATTACGACTCATCTCAAAGTTAATGGCATCAGCTATCACCTCTTCACTGAACGTATGTACCTCCGTCTGTATCGGATAACGGTTGGGAGGTGGAGTTGAAATCACACTCAAGTCACGCGCTCCCATCAGCGAGAATTGCAAAGTACGCGGAATAGGGGTTGCCGTCATTGTCAATGTATCCACATTGACCTTCATCTGCCGCAGCTTCTCCTTGACCGACACACCGAACTTCTGCTCTTCGTCAATAATCAGCAGTCCGAGGTCTTTGAACTTGACATCTTTTCCCAAGATACGGTGCGTACCGATCAGAATATTCACGTCTCCAGCTTCCAATCCTTTGATTACCGCCTTTGCCTGTGCCGCCGTACGGGCACGGCTGAGATATTCTACCCGGCAGGGAAGTCCTTTCAGGCGATCACGAAAAGTCTGGAAGTGTTGGTATGCCAAAACCGTTGTAGGCACCAGTACGGCTACCTGCTTATTGTCTGCTACGGCTTTAAATGCGGCACGGATGGCCACTTCAGTCTTACCGAAGCCAACGTCTCCACATACCAGGCGATCCATAGGCATATCCCGTTCCATATCCTGTTTCACATCCGCCGTAGCCTTACTCTGATCGGGGGTATCTTCATAGATGAACGAAGCCTCCAATTCCCGTTGCAAAAAACTATCGGGACTGTATGCAAACCCTTTCTCTTCACGACGTTGTGAATAAAGTTTTATCAAGTCACGGGCTATATCTTTAATCTTTGTCTTTGTACGCTCCTTCAGTTTCTCCCAAGCGCCCGTACCCAATTTGTTCAGTCGGGGGGCTTCTCCTTCTTTACCTTTATATTTTGAAACTTTATGCAACGAATGGATAGAAACAAATACCACATCTTCATTCTGATAGACCAGTTTCATGACCTCCTGTGTCGTATCTCCGTTAGGAATACGTACCAGACCGGAAAAACGTCCCACACCATGATCGGTATGTACCACATAATCACCGGGAGTGAACTGATTCAACTCTTTCAGCGAAAGAGCGACCTTTCCCGAACGGGCTTTATCACTCTTCAGATTATATTTATGGAAACGGTCGAACAACTGGTGATCGGTAAACAAACAAAGTTTCAAGGTATCATCTGCAAACCCTTCATGCAGAGTCCGCTCCACAGCCGTAAACTGAATCCGGTCTCCCCGATCCTCAAAAATGGCTTTGATGCGATCCGTCTGTTTCGTACTGTCACTACAGATATAAAGTGCATATCCCCGGTTCAGATACTCTTTGAAAGACTCCGCCACCAAATCGAAATTCTTATGAAAAATAGGTTGTGCCGTAGTATGAAATGTCAAGGTAGCATCCGGTGTGCCGGTCGGCTTGTTACCAAACTCCATCCGCCGGAAATCGAGCGCACGAACAGTGAACTCACTCCCATCGATCAATTTTCCTTCCAAAGTAATGCCTCCATTCTCTTCGGCCTCCTGAGAAGCAAGAGCCTGCGGTGTGAGCGATTCATCGTGAACAACCTGAATACGCTCCCGCAACCAAAGGAAATCACGCATCGCCAAAGTGGTATCTTTCGGGATAAAATCAAGAAAAGAAGTTGTAACCTTTCCGGTTACGGCAAGATCGGGCACAATCACAATACTCTCTTTCTTCTCTTTCGACAACTGTGAATCGACCTCAAATGTACGGATACTCTCCACGTCATTACCGAAAAAGTCAATACGATAGGGATACTCGGACGAAAATGAAAACACGTCGATAATACTTCCACGAACGGCATACTGCCCCGGTTCGTATACATAATCCACGTATTCAAACCCGTAACTATGCAATACATCCGTAATGAAACCCGTATCCACCCGCTCACCCACGTGCAGTTTCAGGGTATTCTCGCTCAACTCCTGCCGTGATACGACCTTTTCGGCTAATGCATCGGGATAAGTGACGATACACAATCCCTCCTCACCTTTCTGCAAGCGACTGAGCACTTCGGTACGCAAAATCTCGTTAGCGGCATCTTTCTGTCCGTACTTCACCGAACGACGAAACGAAGAAGGGAAAAACAAAATGCGCTCTGTACCCAACACTTGGGTAAGATCATGATAAAAATAACCGGCTTCTTCCAGGTCACCTAATATAAAAACAAACGGGCAAGGACTCTTTTCAACCAATGCCGAAGCGAACAAGGAAGCAGCGGAAGCATATAAGCCGGCAATAGATATATGTCTGACTGCGGGCTCCCCAACAGTTTATTCAGGGCCTCTACATCGGATGCCCCGCATATTGATGTTGCAGTTCAGTAATTGTCATAAATGCAATTTTAGCCCATCACCGATCCTATGGATTTGCACGGATGAAACATGTTTCCGAACCATCTATGCAAATCCCTGTAACCTGTGATGCAAATTCACCGCAAAAGTACTAAATTATCCTTAGTTTTAATGCGCTATCTTTGGTTAGTAGCGGAAAAGCATTACATTTGTCTTCAAATTTAGACACAATATGCAGACATCGGACAGCATCGTAATCATCCCTACCTACAACGAACGGGAAAACATAGAGAACATCATCCGCGCCGTTTTCGGACTGGAAAAGACCTTTCATATTCTGATCATCGAGGACGGTTCTCCTGACGGGACCGCCGCCATTGTAAAGACCTTGCAGCAGGAGTTTCCCGACCGCCTTTTCATGATAGAACGTAAAGGTAAACTGGGATTGGGAACAGCCTACATCACCGGATTCAAGTGGGCACTGGAACATTCATACGAATACATCTTTGAGATGGATGCCGATTTCAGTCATAATCCCAACGATCTGCCACGGCTCTATGAGGCTTGTGCCGTTCAGGGAGGCGATGTAGCTATCGGCTCTCGATACGTAAGCGGAGTGAATGTAGTAAATTGGCCGATGGGACGTGTGCTGATGTCTTATTTTGCATCTAAATATGTACGAATCGTTACCGGACTGCCGATACACGATACGACTGCCGGATTTAAATGTTACCGTCGCCAGGTACTCGAAACCATCGATCTCGACCACATACGTTTTAAGGGGTATGCTTTTCAGATAGAAATGAAATTTACGGCCTACAAATGCGGATTCAAGATTATCGAGGTACCGGTTATCTTTATCAACCGCGAACTGGGTACTTCAAAAATGAACAGTAGTATCTTTGGTGAAGCGGTATTCGGTGTCATCAAACTGAAAGTGAACAGCTGGTTTCACACATTCCCCCAGAAAACAAAAATGAATTAAGATATGAAAAGAACATTAATACAAAACGCTACCATAGTAAACGAAGGACGTTCTGTGCGCGGTTCGGTAGTTATCGAAGGGGAAAAAATAGCCGAAGTACTTGAAAAAGGACAGAAACCTGCTATCCCCTGCGAAGAAACAATCAATGCCAACGGATGCTATCTGATTCCGGGTGTGATCGACGATCATGTACATTTCCGTGATCCGGGACTAACCCACAAAGCCGACATCTCTACCGAAAGCCGGGCTGCCGCAGCTGGAGGTGTAACCTCTATCATGGACATGCCCAATACAAATCCGCAAACGACCACACTGGATGCGCTCAATGCCAAGTTCGATCTGCTTGCCGAAAAGTGTAGCGTTAACTATTCGTGCTATTTCGGGGCAACCAATAATAACTATACCGAGTTCGACAAACTGGACAAGAACCGTGTATGCGGAATTAAGCTTTTCATGGGATCGAGTACCGGAAATATGCTGGTAGACAAAATGAACAGTCTACTGAATATTTTCAATGGAACCGATCTGCTGATTGCCGCTCACTGCGAGAATCACGAAACGATTAAAAAGAATACGGAGAAGTATGTAAAAGAGTATATTGAAAAATATCCTCATCAATATTACCATGTTCATCATGAGACCCTTCCGATGGGTTATCATGCTAAAATACGTTCGATTGCGGCTTGTTACGAATCGTCCGAACTGGCTGTACGCCTGGCACGCATTGCAGATGCACGCCTGCATATCCTGCATATCTCTACAGCCAGAGAACTTTCACTGTTTGACAATGATATCCCGTTAGAGGAAAAGAGAATCACAGCAGAAGCTTGCGTTTCACATCTGTTATTCGACTCTTCCGATTATCCGGAACTCGGTGCACGCATCAAGTGTAATCCTTCTATCAAAACAAAAACCAACCGGGATGCGCTCCGTCAGGCAGTCAACTCCAACCTGATCGATGTAATCGCGACAGACCATGCCCCACACCTTCTCAAAGAAAAAGAAGGAGGGCCGTTGAAAGCAATGTCCGGTATGCCTATGATCCAGTTCTCTCTGGTCAGCATGCTCGAACTGGTGAACGAAGGTATCTTTACGATAGAAAAGGTTGTCGAAAAGATGTGTCACGCCCCTGCTCAAATATACAATATTCACAACCGCGGCTTTATCCGCCCCGGTTATCAGGCCGATCTCGTATTGGTTCGTCCGGATGCATTATGGACGGTAAGCGCGGATCAGATTTTAAGCAAATGCGGATGGAGCCCGCTTGAAGGACGTACGTTCGAGTGGAAAGTAGAAAAGACATTTGCCAACGGACATCTATTGTATACTGACGGACAGGTAGACGAAACCTATCGCGGACAAGAGATCTATTTTGAACGATGAACAATAAACGAGGAACGGGGAACAATAAATGCGAGGAGAATGGGAAATATATTGAAAGATAAAAGTATGGTTTTCGCGAAACGAATCGTAAACCTGCATAAATATCCGAACAAAAGAAAAGCTTACTCTCTATCCGACCAGATTCTAAGATCCGGTACAGCCATCGGAGTTCTGCAAAAAGAAACGGAATGCGCCGAAAGCAACGCCGACTTTATTCATAATATAGCATCGCCCCAAAAGAACGTAACGAAACCCTTTTCCGGCTTGAATTGTTATTTAAAACAGAATATTTATCCGAAACAGAATATTCAAGCATGTTTGCAGACGCAAATGAATTAATGAAACTTATGATTACCAGTATTAAAACAGTCAAATATGGAAAAGCATAACCCGTCATCATTCACCGTTGATAGCTCCTCCCCCGCTCATCGTTCATCATTCGCCATTCATGATTTAACCCCTTATATCAACTGGATTTACTTCTTCCACGCCTGGGGATTCCAACCGCGTTATGCTGCCATTGCCAATATTCACGGATGTGACTCTTGCCGTGCTATCTGGTTGACCACTTTCCCGGAAGAAGAACGGAGCAAGGCTTCAGAAGCGATGCAACTTTATAAAGAAGCTAACCGGATGTTGAACGAACTGGACAGAGATTTTGAGGTAAAAACTATTTTTAAGCTCTGTCCTGCCAATGCGGATGGAGATAATCTGATTATAGACGGTATCACCTTCCCATTGCTCCGGCAGCAAGTCAAGAAGAAAGAAAACGAACCGTTCTTATGCCTCAGTGACTTCGTACGCCCGCTATCTTCAGGCATCACCGATGTGGTAGGAGCTTTTGCCTCATCCATCGATGCGGACATGGAAGGACTTTATGAGAAAGACCCCTATAAGCATCTTTTGGTACAAACGCTATCCGACCGCCTGGCCGAGGCCGCTACCGAAAAGATGCACGAGTACGTCCGTAAAGAAGCCTGGGGATATGCCAAGGATGAAAATCTTTCCATACCCGATCTTCTTGTCGAAAAGTATCAAGGCATCCGTCCTGCTGTGGGATACCCTTCTCTGCCCGACCAATCCGTGAACTTCATCCTGGATGAGATTCTCGATATGAAACAAATAGGTATCCACCTGACCGAGAATGGTGCCATGTATCCTCATGCTTCCGTATGCGGATTAATGTTTGCCCATCCCGCATCCCAATATTTCTCCGTGGGGAAGATCGGTGAAGATCAACTGGCAGACTATGCCGGCCGAAGGGGAAAAACCGTAGAAGAGATGCGTAAATTTCTGGCAGCAAACTTGCAATAAAAGTTTTCTTTCGATATATTTGTAACTGATCCTATTCTTTATAAATAGAAGAAGTTATGAAAAAGGTTCTTATTCTGTTATTATGGTTACTGCCCTCATGCAGCGTAGTGATCTTTGCACAGACTCAGCGCATAGCGGGTACTGTCGTAGTTGGTGACGGCCAGCCTGCCGTCGGTGCCGCCATCGTTGTCAAAGGAACCAATATCGGTGCCGTGACGAATGTAGACGGCAAGTTCGTAATAGCAGAAGCACCCGCTTCGGCACAACGGCTCGTAGTGTACCATGTAGGTATGGAACGCAAAGAGGTAGATGTTGCTCCCAACGTATACATTCAGCTTCAACCCGTAGAACAAGGCTTTTCGTGGAATGTGAAAGCCGGTGTCAGCCTGTTCAGTTATCGCCGCCCGGATGGACTGGACGAACGGACAGGATTCAGTGTCGGTGCCGGTGTGGAATATAATTTCAGCAGACACTGGGCCATACAGTCGGGATTGATGATCACCAGCAAAGGAGCAACTGCCGAATACGAAGGCTACTCTCCACTATCTTCGTCTACCGATCCCATCTCCTACAAAGCTAAGATATCTCCGATCTACCTGGATATCCCCATCCTGGCAGCTTTTAAAATAGATATATCGAACCATGTTAAGTTCGCGATCAATATCGGTCCCTATTTATCCGTAGGTATGGGTGGAAAATACGAACTGACCAATACAGGCGGACATAAAAACGAATCACACAATCCTTTTAAATCCTACTCCTCCACAGCCGAAATGAAAGATAAGGACGCCTTGTTGAAACGCTTCGACATTGGAGTGCAGGGAGGCATCGGATTTGAAATATGGAAGCATTATCTGATCAATGCCTCTTTCCAGCACGGATTCATGGACCCGATCAAAGGAGGAACATTGTATGCCGGTGATACCGAAAAGCACTACCCGATCGGTGGAATCCTGACAGTGGGCTACAGATTCTAAATGAATACTTTATTTAAGCATTGAAAACACACAAAAGAGTGAAGAGGGTGTGCCAACTCGTATTCACCACAGATTACATGGAATTTACACAGATAAATATTATGGGTTATCAGTAGATTAAAAATCATTCTGTGTAAATTCTGTGTAATCTGTGGTGAGTTATGAAACACCCCTTTCATGGTCTATTATCTCAGAAACGATATCCTATTTCAAAAGCTACATCTATAAAGCCCTCCGAATGATTCCATGAAGTACATCCCACTCTTCCGGTTCCTCCTATCAGGAAACGACCGTATTCTACTCCGATTCCATAGGCGAATCCTCCTGTAAACCGTTTACCGAACAACGACCGGCTATTGGTAACAGATTCGGTTTTATTGCCCTCCATCGTATCGTAATAATGCTTGATATATTCTCTCTTTTCATCTCCACTAAGTCCCAGATCAATGTAAGGGCCGAAACTGAACACCAGGTTCATATCATTCCCTACCCTGTATTTCAGTGCAAACAACAGAGGAATCTCCAAATAGAATGGATTATAAGTGCCACTGACCTGCTCATAAGAAGCGGATGAAGAACCATCTCCGTTATTTTCGGCATAATAGCCATAGAAATCATACCCTTTCATTTTACGGGAAACCAGCAAAGTGACGGCTGAAAAGCCCAATGTTTCGACATCCGGATATCGGCTCCCACCCCACCATAGATACTGAATCCGTCTTTCAGTTTCGATTCGGGCCCCTGCATGAATTTCCCTGCTCCAATTCCTGCCTTTACCGACCACGAGAAGCGTTGCATCACCTGTGTGCGCATCTGTATGCGCATCGGAAGATCTATATATCCGCTACGTTTTCCTTTTTTCACTTGTAACGAATCAAAATATACCGGTACCTCCTCCAGTATAAATACTCCGTCTTTATCGGTCGTCGCATTCTGATTCGTACGTTTCAGGGTAACGACGGCACCCTCTACCGGATAGTAATCTTCGTCCACAACCTTCTCTACTACCTTTTGCTTTTGTGCCATTACGTCGGTCAATGCCAGGCAGACCCATGCCAATGCTATATATTTTTTCATATCTTTCTATTTTTTACATTCAACATCCAGTTATCCGTTTCCGCTTCATCAGAAACGGTAAGTGACTCCCAAGGTAAGTACCAGATTGTGCTCTTTTGCTTCAAAGCCTTCATCATCCTGCCCCAGACACATGCTCTTTCCTGAAATACCGGCCAGCCACTTTTTGTATTCCACCCCTATGCCATAGGCTACACCAAAGCTGAAAGGATGCAGCAAAGAATGTTTCCCACCGGAATAGTCGTATTCATACTCACTGCTATAAATATCATACTCTTCATCGGGTTTGCCTGTCTCGCTAGCTTTCACTTTCCCTGCAAAACCATACGAAAAAACAGGTCCCATAGAAAATGCCAGATTCATTTTGCGGGCTATCGGACAACGAAGAATGAACAACATCGGTAAATCCAGTGATACCGGATTCCAAGTCTCCTGATATTTCACGCCATATCTTTCGGCATTGAACTCAGCTCCGTGATTACAGATTTGCAAGGTAGGCTGAAAAGCCCAACGCTTCGACATACGCACCTCGATACCCAGACCGAATTCATATCCCACTTTAAAGTCGGAACCATATATCGTATATTTACTCATACTAAGACCGGCATGTGCCACAAACGAGACCTTCTTACGTTTTCCGGTCAGCTGTACCGGTACATTCAAGTCAACTTCCCGGGTCTCCATCCCGATGGATGTAACGACTACTTTCTTTACCGAAAGAGGAACCTCCTGCAAGAGGAATTTGCCATCTACATCGGTGATTGTACTGATATTGGTTCCTTTGGCGGTGACCAATGCTCCCACAATAGGTTGCTGTCGTCTATCGAATACTACTCCTTTTACGTCGTGTGTCTGAACCTGAGCCATTACGGTGATTGCGCAAATGCAGGCAATCATTCCTATTATTATTCTTTTCATCTGTTTTCGTTCTTTAAATCCATTTTCTTATTCTACGGGAATCTTAACGGTCTGGTAACCACTGTAAGTAACCCCTACTCCATTTTCCGCATAAACACGGAAAGCATAAAGTATTCCCGGACGCAATCCGGTAATGACTTTACTAAGCTGTTGTCCGTGATTATCCTCAAGTGGAACCTCTATCTTCTGTTCATCCGTCACCGTTCCCGTTTCTGGAGAATAAATGCCATAGCTGTATCCGTAGTGCGTAATCTGATAATTATCTATATAGAAAGTGGCATACAGGTTTACCGACCTATCGGTATCTATATACATCGTGAAATAATCAATAATCGGTTCCGTACCCGGTTCGGTTGTAAACTCAACTACCGGTCCGTAGCCTGTCCCTTCCTCAGTAGTCACATAGGGACGTATATAATAATGTGTATTGGGAAGCAGATCGGTCACCTCTACTTCTAAAAACGAATAGTCATAATTCCGGGTTTCCCGTGCCAATGTCTTCTGATCATCAACCGTAGGGATTCTTTTAGTAGAACTGTAACAAGCGCCCTGTTCTATAATTCCGCCATTGCTTTTGAAACGGACCTCCGCAGATAAATAGAAACTGTATCCTGTAAAATGTGCATCGTGCACAACCAATCTTGGCAACCCTGAAAGGCGGAATGGCTTCACTTCACTGTAACGTTCGCCACGCGTATTTCCGCCCAATACATGGTCCAGCAATCCCGGACGTCCGTTATAGCCATAATTATAATCAACCATGGCGCAATAATAAGTTTCGCCCACGGGGAGATATTCGATTCCAGGAAAGCATAAAAGTCCCTTCTTGTATCACGATGTACATAAGCTTCCGTAAGCACTTCTTTCATCTCTCGATCTTTAGCTATCAGGAATCTGGGATACTGGTAGAATCCGGTTTCTTCACTTGTCACTTTCCTATCATGACCACGTCTGTCCGATACAGTTCTTCTGTATTCATCCCCAGAATATTGACAGCAATTCCACGGAATCTTGTGAAAGCGTAGCCATATCACAAATCCGCTCCAACGTTAATGTTGCTTTAGAAGATTCCATAGCCCCCCAATAATCTCCTTTATTATCACAGGAGGTAGCCAGCAATGTCATCAGACAGAGCAAGCCTAGTAATTTTCTCTTGTTCATCTTTGTCTATTTATAGTGTTAATCGTCCGCAAAGTTACAATATTTATCATAAATATAACAAAATAAAACAATTTGATTCTCTACAAATCCGGAGTATCCTCCGGCCGGTATAAAGGAAACACAACAAATAACATCCCCCCCGGCCGGAAACCGTCCGATGTTGCCAACCGGCATATACTTTGCTTCAGGCAAGAAAAGCCCCCCGGAATAATAAATATTCAATATTATCTCCCTATATTTACAGACAGAGGTACCCCCCTGAAGTACCCCCATTGCAAACACCCATAACGATATGATGCAGAACCCCGATTATTTTGAACGTACCCGCAGCCGGTTACATCCCAAGAAATACCGATTTTATTTCTTTGATTACCTTTACTATTGCGGTGACCGGTGGTCGAAAAGAAATTCTCGCGTATGGGGAAGCGGAGTGATATTTAATTATTGGACATTTTGTATATGGGGTCCTGTTGCCTTTTGGGCAAGATTAAATGGGATTCATCTTTTTAGCGAGAGCATAGATGTGACAATTGTTTTTGCCGGCATGTTACTCCCTTTCGTTTGTACCCGTCTACGATACCGGAAAGACCGGGTATCGGCTATCAGGCACCATTACCGCCGGAGTGCCTGGAGAAGCATCATTCCTCCCCGGCTGGTGGTGTTCGGATGGTTTATCATCCTATTGCTTGAAGTGATAGGAGCAAAGTTATGCGAGGCATAACGAGAAGGTAAACAGGATATATCCGGAATCTGAATATGACCGATCATCGATGTATATAGCCACACATTCAGCCTTTATCGTAATACTTCAGGTTGCTTGCAAGCCTGTCAATCGCTTTGGCCATCCTGGCTACTTTTGCCCGATCGGTCTTTGCAGAATAGATCCATTTCACATAATTGTGCCGCTCGTTTTCAGCCAGTGAATTGAAAAATTCCAATGCTCGAGGTTCGTCTTGCAAACACAATTGCAGTTCTTCGGGAATCTCCGACGGCTCTTCATCAAGGTACAAAACAACATGTACATAATCACCCGCCTGCTTTTTGATCTTCTTACGGATTTCAGCTTTTACAGAAAGTCCTAATTCTCCATTCCCCATTGGCATCAAATGGTGCTTTTTGATTTCGACACCATCAATACTTCCTTTTACTTTCACCCAGCCGAAAGGTGCCTTTTTATCTTGCGGCACTTCGGGAATGGGTGCATAAGTCCATCCTCCATTGCCGGGAGTTCTCTCAAGCAAGTAATCTTTATCCACTAAGGGTACTTCCATTTGTCAATGACTGTTTATTTCTATTCTATCTTTTCTATTTCCCCATACTTTCCGCCCCGCATCACTTCTCTTCACCCGGCAGAACGAAAGACCAATGGGTATGGTATGGGTTGATAAAAGCCTTCTGATCTTCATGCCAACGCTCCATTGCTCACTGATCCATATGGCTTCCAAATTTAATAAATATCCGGAGACGAACCCCAATTACCACCAATTTTCACTCTTATTCTGTGATTATTTCCTTTTCTTTGCGACTAACCAAATAAAAGTAATCCTAAAAGAAGATCAATGAACCCGAATCCGGCGCATATCAACGAGCCTGTACAAAAAGAGTTCCTCTCGGTAATCAAGGAATACGAGCGGGTTATCTACAAAGTATGCTATCTGTATACCACCCGGAACGCTACGCTCGGCGATCTTTACCAGGAAGTGATTCTCAATCTGTGGAAAGCTTATCCCAAATTCCGGAAAGAATGCAAAATATCGACCTGGATTTACCGGATAGCCCTCAACACTTGCATCAGCTTCATCCGCAAGGAAAAGAATGTGCCGGAAATCGTCGCACTGACCCGCGAAGCCGACTGGATGACAGAAGAGAAAGACGAACTGACGGAAATGCTGCGGCAACTGTACCGGATGATCAATCAATTGGGACAACTGGACAAATCGATCGTACTGCTTTACCTGGAAGAAAAAAGCTACGAGGAAATAGCCGAAATCACCGGACTGACTGTGACCAATGTAGCCACTAAGCTGAGCCGGATCAAGGACAAACTTAAAAAGATGAAAAAGGAGGAATAAGATATGGAACTGGATGACTTGAAGAAATCGTGGAATGCTCTGGATGAACACCTGAAAAACAAGGAGTTCATTGAAGAAAAAGAGATAGCACAACTGCTGGGACGTGCCCGTAACAAGATGAACAGCATCGACCGGTTCAACAGGAAACTGCGTTTTGCCTCGATCGGCATACTGACATTAGCGGTGCTCTTCTGGATATGCGCCGACACACTTACAGACCTTTTTTATTGGATAGCCCTCTCACTGTGCATCCCGGCTCTTTGCTGGGATTTGTACTCCGCCCATTACCTGAGCCGGACCCGGATCGATGAGATGCCTCTGGTCACAGTCATCTCCCGCATCAATCGGTACCATAGATGGATGGTTCGCGAATGGATCATAGGTATCCTCTATCTGCTTGCGATGGCTACTTTTTTCTTTTTCCACAGGCAAGTCTGGCAATATGGTGCTGCGGGAATCATCGTCAGCCTGATCGTCTGGGCCATCGGGCTCGGAATCTGCCTATGGGTATATCGCCGGAACATAAGACATATAAAAGAAATAAAGAAGAACCTCAACGAGTTAAAAGAATTAAATCATACAGCTTAACTTAAACCGTACTTTACAAATTCTCTCTAACTTTGAAGAGGCGTTCGGAAGTCCCCCCCAAAAAACTTACCTGCGCCTCTTTTTATGTATTCAACTCCATAGTTAAGAAAATATGCTGCAACGAGTTTTAGGCTTTCTGATAGTAATCCTTGTACTGCCGGACATTTATATTTACCGGACATTTATCAAACAACTGACTCTAAGTCTTTTCTGGCGGATTCTGTACTTCTTCCCCACTCTTTTCCTGATGGCAGGAGTCGTGTCACTGGCTTTCTTTGCCAACTATGAATACGCCGAGCAACATACGTTATGGATAGGGCGTTTTGCCATTGTCTTTTTCCTATTTGCTTCACCGAAACTGATTTTCACGATCTGTTCCATCATCGGACGCCCGTTTAACCGATGGTTGCACTGGTCCCGGAAGCCCTTTGTGGCAACCGGACTAGTACTTGCCACACTCAATGCGGCGCTGATTCTTTACGGATCGATGGTCGGCAAAGACCGTTTCGAAGTAAAGGAGGTCACTTTCCGGTCTTCCCGTCTACCCGAAGCCTTCAACGGATACCGCATTGTCCAGTTGTCCGATATCCACATCGGGAGTTGGCAGGGAAACGCCAAGAGCCTGCAACGGATGGTGGACCTGGTGAATGCACAAAAACCGGACTTAATCGTATTCACGGGTGACCTGGTGAACAACCGGGCTGCGGAATTGGACGGATTTGAAGAGATACTGTCTCAACTGCATGCCACAGACGGCGTCTACTCCATATTAGGGAACCATGACTACGGACCTTACTATCGCTGGAAAAGCAAGCGTGACCAGGTAAACAACCTGAACGACCTGAAGAAAAGACAGGCCGACATGGGCTGGATACTGCTGAACAACGAGCACACCCTGCTACACCGGGGAAATGACAGCATTGCCCTGATCGGGGTAGAAAACGAAGGAGAACCTCCTTTCTCCCAGCACGGCGACCTGACCAAAGCACAGGCAGGAACAAACGGGCTGTTCAAGCTGTTACTAAGTCATAACCCTACCCACTGGAGGCGTGAAGTGTTACCTCAATCGGACATCGATCTGATGTTGGCGGGACATACTCATGCCATGCAACTGGCCATCGGACATCACTCGCCTGCCTCCTGGATTTATCCGGAATGGGGAGGTATGTACATGGAGGACAACCGGGGGCTGTACGTAAACGTCGGCATGGGATTCGTAGGTCTGCCTTTCCGCTTCGGAGCATGGCCGGAGATTACCGTGATAACACTGGATAAATGAAAAAATACTGGCAAATACTGAAGAAGTACAAAATAAGCCTGCTGGCATGCCCGTTGCTGGTACTCGTGTCGGTGATGTGCGAAACCGTTCAGCCGATGTACATGGCGGATATTATAGACAACGGAGTGATGCAAAGAGATCTCTCCGTCATCACTGCCGTGGGCGGAAAGATGATACTGATCTCCATTGTCGGACTGATTTTCAGCATTGCCAATGTCTACGTATCTTCCCATGCATCCATTGGTTTCGGAACCGATCTGCGCACCGGCCTTTTCGGCAAGATACAGCAACTCTCTTTCTTCGACATCGACCGGTTCAGTACGGCTTCGCTTATTACCCGCCTGACCAGTGACATCAGCCGCATCCAGCAAGTCATCATGATGTCGATGCGCCTGATGCTGCGCTCTCCGCTGATGCTTGTCATGGCGGTGTTTTTCGTTGTACGCATCAATCTCGAACTGGCGGGTGTCCTGCTGGCTGCCATCCCTATATTGGGTTTCAGCGTATTCTTTATTCTCCGGAAAGGTTTCCCCTTCTTCCTGAAGGTTCAGCAGAAGGTGGATCAACTGAATGAGGTGGTACGCGAAAACCTGATTAACATCCGGGTGGTAAAGTCATTTTGTACGAGGACTGAAGCACATAAGTTCAAAGACAAGAGCGAGAGCCTGCGTGATACGGTGATTCATGCTTCCAACATCATTGTCTCCATCTTTCCGGTAATGCAACTGGTGATGAACCTGTCTATCATCGCTATCCTCTGGATGGGAGGCCACAAGGTGATGACCGGAGAGCTGAAGGTAGGCGAACTGATATCGTTTGTCAACTACCTGGGACAGGTGTTGATGTCATTAATGATGCTTTCCATGATCATCATGTCTTATGCCCGTGCTTCTGCCTCGTCGAAACGTATTTTAGAGGTACTGGACACACAACCTTCGCTGACCGACACACCCGAAGGCATGCGGAGCACCCGAGAGATTGAAAAAGGAGAGATCGCCTTCGAGAAGGTCAGCTTCCGTTATGGCGGCGGAGAGACGGACGTATTACGAAACATCAGTTTCCACATCCGCCCGGGCGAGACAGTGGCCATAGCAGGTGCTACCGGATCGGCAAAAAGTTCACTCGTGCAACTGATCCCCCGCCTCTATGATGTCAGCGCCGGAGAAATACGCATTGACGGCATCCCTGTACAAGACTATAACCTGCGCGAACTCCATGCCCGCATCGGAATGGTGCTGCAAAAGAACGAACTCTTTACAGGAACCATCGCCGAAAACCTTCGCTGGGGAAAACCGGATGCCACGCAAGAAGAACTCGAAGTGGCAGCCCGTGCCGCCGAAGCCCATGAGTTCATCTGCTCGTTGCCTGCCGGATACGACACACTGCTGGGACGGGGTGGAATCAACCTTTCCGGCGGACAGAAGCAACGCATCTGCATCGCCAGGGCCTTGCTGCGTAAACCCAAGATATTGATACTGGACGACAGTACCAGTGCCGTAGACTCTGAAACGGAACTCCGTATCCGGAACAACCTGAATGCCTGGCTGCGGGATACCACGGTGCTTATCATCACCCAACGCATATACACCATGCAATCAGCCAACCGAGTCATTCTGCTGGACGACGGGGAGATAGAATCCATCGGCACCCCGGAAGAGTTGTTGGAACGGTCGGAAATGTATCGGGAAATATATTACTCACAGCAAATCGTTATCTGACCATGGCACACGGAGATCATCTGAAATACAGCGGAAAGCCTAAGGCGGGAAAGAAAACATTTCTACGCCTGATATCGTACGTGGCCTGTGACCGGCGGTTACTGATTGTGATCGGTGTGCTGATCGTGATCAGCATTGCGGCCAACCTCACCGGATCGTACATGCTTCGCCCGATTATCAACGAGTACATCCTGCCGGGCGACTTTCAGGGACTGGTGCGCATCCTGCTGTTCCTGGCAGCTATCTACCTGACAGGAGTAGCGGCTACTTACATCGAATATATCCTGCTGAACAAGATAGGACAACGCACCGTGACCCGGATGCGTGAGGAACTGTTCGGCAAGATGGAGCGTCTACCTGTCAGATACTTCGACACCCATCAGCACGGTGATGTCATGAGCCGGTACACCAACGATATTGACCGCATCAGTGACGCATTGACCGACAGCCTGTCCGATATGCTGTCCAGTGCACTGACGGTTATCGGTATTTTCTGCCTGATGATCTTTATCAGCCCGATACTGACAGCGGTAACGCTGATTACCGTCCCTCTGATGTTCCTCAGTGCCAAAGGCATTGTGAAACGGAGCCGGAAATACTTCAAAGCGCAGCAGGAAGCACTGGGAATGATGAACGGCTATACGGAAGAAATGATCAGCGGGCAGAAAGTGGTGAAAGTATTCGGACACGAACAGAAGGTGGAAACAGACTTCGGGATACTGAACCAAAGCCTGAAGGACAAATCGTTGAAAGCACAATTCTACTCGGGGCTAATGATGCCTGTCATGCAAAACCTCAATACGCTGAACTATGTGATCATCACCATTGTGGGGGCTTTACTGGCCATCTTCCGCGGATTCGACGTAGGCGGACTGGCAGCTTTCCTGCAATATTCACGGCAGTTCGGCCGCCCGATCAATGAACTGGCAAGCCTTTACAACAGCATACAGGCTGCCATAGCCGGAGCCGAACGTATCTTCGAAATCATAGATGAAGCGCCCGAGAAAGCGGATGTTCCGGAAGCCGTCACACTGAAAAATATAAAAGGAGACGTAGCCCTGAAGAATGTGTATTTCGGCTACCGTCCGGAGAAAACCATCTTGAAAGGAGTGTCCCTGCATGCACCGGCAGGAAAGAAAATAGCCCTGGTAGGCGCCACCGGAGCCGGAAAGACAACGATATTAAACCTGCTTCCCCGCTTTTTCGATATTCAGTCGGGAGAGATCACCATCGACAATCACCCGATCGACCGGATCGAGCGCAACAGCCTTCGCCGTTCAATGGCTATCGTGTTACAGGACACCCATCTCTTCACAGGTACGGTACGGGAGAACATCCGCTTCGGACGCCTCAGTGCGACGGATGACGAGGTAGTGGCAGCCGCCCGCCTGACCGCTGCCCATTCGTTCATCAAACGCTTGCCGCAAGGGTACGATACTTTGCTCGAAAACGACGGAGCCAACCTGAGCCAAGGGCAACGGCAGCTATTGAACATTGCCCGTGCCGCAGTGGCCGATCCGGCCATCCTGTTGCTGGACGAAGCAACGAGCAACATAGATACACGCAGTGAAATCTTGATCCAGCGGGGATTGGACCAGTTGATGCAGGGACGCACCAGCCTGATCATCGCCCACCGCCTGTCTACGATCCGCAATGCAGATACCATCCTGGTACTGGAGCACGGAGAAATCATCGAGCAAGGCAGTCATCAGGAATTACTTGCATTGAAGGGAAAATATTATTCGCTGAATGAAGAGCAATTCAAATAAACGGACTACCACAGAAACCGCGCCGGGGATGGAGCAACCGTAATCCCGATTCGGAAGAGGTATCAGATAGAAAGTGATTGATGCAAACAGCGATACATTAAGAAAGCAAATACCCGGTTTCACAAACAGCACCTTTCGATAAAAGCAGTAAACCGGAGAGGGAAAGTCCCCAAAAGTGGGGTTACGGAGGTGAAGAACCGGGATTGGACAGGTGAAGAACCGGGATTTTTCACAAAAGAAGCAAGCATTTCAGGAAAAAGAAGTAAGCATTTGGTCCGAAAGAAGTAAGCATTTCCTCAATATGCTTACTTCTTTTTCAAATATCTCCTATTGTTTTTGTCCATCAGGTCTATTGTCCTGTTTTTCTCCCCTGATTCTTGCGTTTTCCGTTCCGGTTGTGAAGTGTCCGAAGCACTTAAAGGAACAACAGAAAGACACAGCTTTCCTTCAAGGAAATACTTCAGCGAAGCAATCGTACCTATCTTGTGACATTCTATCAGAAAGCGAGCGGAATCACCGTCCATAAGACAAACCCATAACTCCCTACAGGACGTTTTTTCCATTCGGACCGCACTCCGCCCCGAAAAAACGCAGCCTGACGATTTCCAATTATCAATTTGTCAAAGTGATAGCACTCTTCCCATTCGCCGCACGATGGAGTTGCACTTGCACGGCGATGCGCTCACTCATCTCCTGTACATGGGAAATGACTCCGATCTTCCGTCCCTGCATCTGCAATTGCTCGAGAGCTTCCATCACCGTGCGCAAACTGTCGGCATCGAGCGAACCGAAACCTTCGTCGATGAAAAGTGACTCCACTTTCAGGTTATTGCTTGAAAGAGACGACAGGCCGAGAGCCAACGCCAGGGAGATCAGAAAAGATTCTCCGCCGGAAAGAGAATAGACGGTACGCACCTCGTCACACATATCGCAGTCGATCACTTGCAGGGCGAGCGTTCCCGGCACCTGCTGCAACCGGTAACGTTTCGATAGATAAGACAGGTGCTTGTTGGCATGCATCAGCAACAGATTCAACGTATAGCTTTGGGCAATCACCTTGAACTTTGTCCCGTCCGCACTGCCAATCAGTTTATTGAGTTTTCCCCATCGGTTGGCTGTCTCCTGTTTTTCGGTCAGTTCCTGCTCCAGTTGCTTCAGCTTCTTTCGGTTTTGCTCCTGTTGCAAAAGACGTGCTTCGACGGTCGACAGACGCCGTTCGGTCTCCTGATTGGTGGCTTGCTGGCGGGCGATCGTCTCCGGCAAATGTTCCAGATCGGCTATCTGTTCTTTCCGGAGCATCAATTCGTCGATGGAGCTGTTCAGTTGCCTGATCTCTCCCTGCATACCGGAAATACGCGACTGGACTTCTTCTCCCTCCTTGCGCACCTGTTCCACGGAATCGTTTAATTGTTTCTCTTTTTCCGAATAGCGGCTTCCGCATCCTCAACAGATTTGCCTTTCAACAAAGGGCCCGTTCCTGACGGAGAGTTATCAACTGTTCACTGACCACTCGGAACTGCTCCCGAGCAGTCGTTTCCGCCGTTTTCAGTAGTTCAAATTGCTCTTTAGCAGCCAGAACTTGCTGCATCAACAGATGGCAACGGGCCACCCCTTCGCGCAAAGCCTCACAAGCCGAGCGAACCGTCCTGATCTGCCCCTCATGCTGTTGCCATTCCTTGTAGAGCTGATGGTATTGGTGCATTTTCTCCGCGAGCAGATTTAGCTTCCCTTGCACGGTATGCAATTGTTTCTCAAAATAGTCCGGATTTTGCTCCTCTTCAGACGAAGGACGTTTCTGCTCAGCCTCTTGGAGGAACGCCTGCAACTGTACGGTTATTTCTCCGGACAATTCCGACAGATGAAGCAAATCCTGTTTCAAGGCAATATTCCGGTTATTTAGTTGCTGATACTCAGCAGATGCGGTTTGATATTCCTGTTCGATGTTCTGATACAGGCTATGGACTACCTGTTCCTCATTCCTATAAGGATGGTCAGTGCCCCCACATACCGGACACGGTTCATTCTCACGCAAATTCTGCCGCAAGGTCCGAACGTCTTTCCCCATCGCGATACGGGCATTCTCAAAAAGGCGTTGCAGCACTTTCAGTTCAGCCTCCTTCTCTGACAACCGGGTGGTCAGAAGGGTTATCTCTTTCCGCATCTGTTCTTGTTTGTGCCCCATCTCTTCCTGTTGTGCTTTCAGACGTTCGGCCTCTGTCCCCGCTTTTCTCCATTCCAACATCTGCTGGCGGGCATTCTGCAAACGGGTTTGTTCCTGCATCCATCGGGCTTGCTCGTCAGTCACCGCTTCAATCCCAAAAGCATTCAGACGGTTCACACGCGCTTCGTTCTTTTCCTGAAGAATGGCAAGTTGGTCTTCCTGCTCTTTCAGCCTGTTCCGGACAGATTCAAGAAATAGCCCGGTCTCTTCCGTAACCGGTAGCTCGATCTCTCCCGTCAGATTCTTCAACGAATGGCAGGAAGTATGCAGGGCTCCCTGCACAGATTGCAATTTATTGGCTTGTGCATTCACTGCCTTTTCAGCACCTTGCAGTATCTCCTCTACCTGCTTAGATTGGCTGACCAGTGATTGGATCTGAACATCCAGTTCACGTGCCCGGCTAAGATCGGGTTGCACAGCTTCACACTGTCCCCTGAAGCGAATGAGAGAGTCGGACTGGCGTGTATATTCTTCCCGGAGCTTCTTACTTTTTTCTTCATCCAGCCGCATATCCTGCACTTTCTTATCACGCTGCTCCTGCTGCAACTTCAGAGTATGCAGCACCGATAGCTGTGCATTCAGGTCTATCAATGCTTTGCTTCCCTGTTCACGAAGGTTGGTCAGACTCTCTTTTTCGGTCCGTAGAAGAGTGATTTCCTCTTCGGAAAGCAGTTCGATCAGAGTGGCATTGCTCTTCAGCTGATTCAGTTCTGCATCGGCTGTTTTGCTACGCAGATAGATTTCACTGGAAATACGGGAGTATATCTCCGTTCCGGTCAGCTTCTCGAGCAACTCGGCTTTGGCAGACTCACGGGATTTCAAGAAAGTAGCGAAGTCATTCTGGGCAAGCAGCACCGTACGGGTAAACTGTTCGTAAGTCAAACCGACCAAAGTCACCAATTGTGCCAACAACTCTTTCCTCGTTCCCTGTAGTTCCTGATTGGCAGTCAGATCGGTCACTTGTATCGTCTGCGACCGCAAAGCACCGTTAGCCCGGCTTCCTGTCCGGCGTACCGACCAACGAGAACGATAACAGTGTCCGGACGCTCCTAAAAAATCAACTTCGGCAAATCCCTCTCCCGTCCCTCTGCGAAGGATATTCTTCACATCGGCCTGATTCACCCGACTCTCACCGATATCTGACATATAAAGACTCTCGACCGAAGCGGAGAAGCGGGGTGTCTTATCATACAGCGCCAGACAGAGCGCATCCAGTATCGTAGATTTTCCGGCTCCTGTAGGTCCGGATATCGCAAAAATTCCGGCAGAGCGTAAAGGCTCGGCTTGGAAATCAATTTCAAAAGTTCCTTCAATGGAAGCCAGATTTTTTAATCGTATGGTTAGTATCTTCATGGTTATTCGGTTTGCTTTCACCACAGATTATACGGATTAACACAGATCAATAGATGATCTCGTTGATAGTAAAGATTAAAAGATCTGTGTGAATCCTAATGGTGATCTGTGTAATCTCCGGTAATCTGTGGTGAATTCCTATTTGATTCATTCTAAATTGATGGTCCGGCAAGCCTCCTGGAACAAATTTACCAGTTCTTCCGGCATCTCCGTCTGGTAACTGTTCTCAAAGGTTGCTTTCACAATCTGTAAGGGATTCATCTCCTGCAATCCGGCGGTCAGGACTTCTTCTTCCACGCTCCCCTCTGCCGCCTGCCGATAAAAAGAAACGATACGGGCCAGCCGGACCGGCTTGCCTTCCAGTATTTCTTCCACTTGCTGCCGCAACATCGGCTCCGGTTCGCTTAGTTTCACCTTGACTTCCAGATAGGGCATCGGTTCATCTTCCGGTAGTTCCAGCCCGCGCAATTCATCCAGCACCTCGTCCGGAGCCGCAGCTTCTGTGGCAGGGATACTTAGCAAACGCACCAACGGAGTATATTCAAGTTTCTCTATCTCAACCGCCCAACCTTCATCCAGGGTCACTTTTACCACTCCGTGGTGATAATGCTTCTCGGCAAATGACATAGGTAAGGGACTGCCGGCATAACGGATATTCTCCCTGCCCGATACGCGCTGAGCCTTGTGGATATGCCCTAAAGCCGTATAAACAATCTGTTCGGGAAAAGACTCGGGCGATACACTCTCCAGACCACCGATGATGATGCGCTCACTATGATCTTTCTCGGCAATCTCCGAACCGGTTGCCAGCAGGTGTCCGACAGCCACCAATGCCTGTCCGTCAGTCCGCTTCTTCAACGCATATTTCAACAAACGGGCATACAGTTCCTTCACCCCTTCCGCATACGGATTGCCTTCAGTCTCTACCACCGGATAGTCTCCCTGTCGCAAGAAAGGTACCGCCAGGCATAGGGCTTCTACCTCCCCCGCCGCATTCTTCAATTCTACCAGTAAATGCTCATAATCTATTTTGCCATTCTGTTTACGGACAATTCCTTTAATCTCCGTACGCATCTCCTGCAACAAAGGCAGAGGAGATTCCAGCCGGGCGGCCGAATCGTGATTGCCGGCCACAACAACCAACTGCAATCGCGGATTCTCAGTCGTCACCCTGTGAATGAAACGATAGAACATCCGCTGGGAAGCAGCAGACGGATTGGAAACATCAAAGACATCTCCGGCAACAATCAGTACATCAATCTTGTTCTTAGTGAGGACACCGGCCAGCCAGTCCAGAAAATGTTCGTGTTCCTGCGTGCGGTCATACCCGAAAAAGGTTTGTCCCAAATGCCAATCGGCTGTATGTAGTATACGTATCATGCTATTGAAATTTGAAACAAAGTTAGCAATTATTCAGGACAGCAATATTATTTTGTTTATTTTTGCACAAGCTAAAACCAAAATCATTATGAAGATACTATACTATATTTATCAAATCTGCATTGCATTGCCCATTTTGTTAGTATTGACTATCCTCACGGCGGTTGTCACAATCGTTGGTTCATTGCTGGGAGGAGCCCACATCTGGGGGTATTATCCGGGGAAAATATGGTCACAACTGATCTGCCTTTTCTGTTGATCCCGGTCAAAGTGCATGGGCGCGAAAAGCTACATGAAAGAACTTCTTACATCTTTGTCCCCAATCATCAGGGCTCATTCGATATCTTTCTGATTTATGGTTTTCTGGGACGTAACTTTAAATGGATGATGAAAAAGCCTTCGCAAAATTCCTTTCGTCGGAAAAGCATGCGAAAGCGCAGGACATATCTTTGTAGATCGCTCGGGACCGAAAAAGGTACTTGAAACCATTCGTCAGGCTAAAGACTCCCTGAAGGACGGAGTATCATTAGTGGTCTTCCCGGAAGGAGCCCGTTCTTTCACCGGACACATGGGATATTTTAAAAAAGGAGCTTTTCAATTGGCAGATGACTTACAGCTTGCCGTAGTTCCCGTAACCATAGACGGCTCTTTCGAAATCCTGCCACGCACCGGCAAATGGATTCACCGTCATCGCATGATTCTGACCATTCATGATCCCATCCCTCCCAAAGGACAAGGAGCAGATAATATGAAAGCTACTATGGCCGAGGCTTACACAGCTGTAGAAAGTGCACTTCCCGATAAATTCAAAGGAATGGTGAAGAACGAAGATCAGGATCGATAGACGTTCTTAAATAGAAAAAACACTGGTAAAAAATGAACGATGAACAAGCTGCATTGACTATCGCACAGCTCGTTCATCGTTCATCTTTTAAGAGCACCATTGCTCAAAGCATTCACTATTTAAAAGGTATTCAACGCTTACCAACCCTCTTCTTCAACACGAATACCGGGAGGAAGAAAAAGATTCCGATGATAGACATCACCAATCCTCCGATAGTTCCTGCCGCTAATGGGAACCAGAATGCCTCCTTATCCGTACCGACCATAAAGGGAATAAAACCCAGGATGGTGGAAACCACCGTCAGGAAGATAGGAAGGATCTTTGCATTCCAGGCTTTGGTATAAGCTCTCAAAGCCGACATTCGTGGATGACGCCTCCGGATGGCATTGTATTCGTTGAGGATATAGATACTGGCGTTCACCGTAATACCACATAGCAAAACGAACGAAGCAAAGCCACCTTGGTCAAAGTTCAGCTTAAACCAATAGAACGTCAGGAATACCCCGATATACGACACGGGAATGATAAATATGATGGCCAAAGGCTGCTTCAAAGAGTTGAACAGAATACTGGTAGTAAAGAAGATAATGGCAATCACTACCAGCAAAAGCAAGTATTGCTTGTTATCCTTTTTTCCCCAACCCCAGCTCTCTCTCTCCGACTGAGCCGTATACCCCATCGGCAACTCTTTATTGAATTCTTCCAGATCCCGCCAGGATTTTGTTTCCCTGCTCGCCCGAACCGATATATTCGTATTGCAGGCATAACCTGTACTGCTGGTTCTCCTTGGCAACCTGTTGGGGCATCTGCCCTTTTTCCATAGTGGCCAGTTCAGACAGCTTATACTGTTTATCGTCTGTTCCATACGGAAAATATTGCATGGCCCAGATATCATATTCCTGAGACTGCTTGGAAGAAAGCTTTATCTTTTCCGAACCATTTTCCGCCACTACCGAGCCGATCTCCATATTCTTACCATATATCGGCCGGATGGTGGAGAACAGAATATTGGCATTGATATTCTCCTGCGCCATACGTTCACGGTTCAGATTAAAATAGAACTCCTGATAATCGTCTTTCCAATAAGAGAAATACGAATTGATGATGACTTCCTTGATCCGTCGGTGGGTCAGTAACTTGGCTTTCAACTTTTCAGCCCACTCGTACAGTTCATCATAATTGTATCCGTACATCTTCACCTGAAACGAACCGGCTCCCTCACGAACATCATTACTGAACCCCTGATCCTGCAAGCCGTATACACCCCAGCTACCTCCACCCAGTTGCAGGGCCTTACTGATAATGTTGGCTTTCAGTGTATAGGGGAAACCGCTATTCTGATGCTCTTTGGTAAAATAGATATTGATATTACCCCGACGGGCATTGTATACCGAGGTTTGGAACTGCTTAATTTCTTTAAACTGGCTCAGATAGATTTCCATCTTCTTGATCAGTTCGTTCATCTGCTCCAACGTACTGCCGTTCGGAAGATTGGCATATACATACAACACGACTTCTTCGTTCCGGGTAAAATAGCTGCCGTTGTATACCTTCTGGATAAACAGGCGCAAACTACCTCCCAATGCTTTGTCGACTATCGGCTTGATCTTCTCTTTGTAAGTGGACGATCCCAAGGTTTTGTTGTACCACTCCGTGGCACGTCCTTCACCCTCCACTTTATCCGGAAGCATAAACACCGGAAGTCCGAACAATAGTATCAACAAGATGCAGACAGCCACACGCCAACGACACAATTTACGTATCATCCAGCCATAGAAGCGGGTAAAGTAAACCGTTATTCTTCGCGGAAGAGAGGCCCGGAGAAGGAAGAAGCGGGATTGGGTCCGACGACGTTTCCTCTTTTTCAACCCGATCTTTTCGATCAGGGCAGGTACGAAGAACAGAGCGACAAACAAGGATACGGCGAGGTTGATAATCACCACGGCTGCAAAGTCCTGCAAGTTCAACCGTATCTTCTCGTCAAGGAAGAAGATGATCACCAAAGCTCCCATTGTAGTCAGAGTAGCGGCCAGGATAGACATAAAGGCTTTCAGGTTACGCCGGTGCAGTATATGGTCGGTCATCACAATCGTATTGTCTATCACCAGATTGAGCGAAACCGTAATACCGGCCAGCGAATAGAGCTGCATCTCCAACCCAAAAAGATAATAGAAAATGACTGCTACCGCAATATTGATGCTCAGGCTGACTACAATCAAGAATAGGTAACGCGGATTCAGAGTGATAATCAGCACAAAGAACAGCAAGATCAGAACCGTAAGGCCGGTACGCAGATAAATCTTGTTCAATTCTTCGTGAATAAATTCCGTCGCATCATAACTGGTGTGAATTTCATATCCGGCAGGCAACACCTTTTGTATGGCCTCCATCTCTTCTTTCACTTGTTTGCTCAATTGCAATTGATTGGCAGTTTCTTCTGCTGTTATCGACAGATAAATGGAGTTAAGTCCGTTGATGCGATAATAGCTTTGGGGGGCCTCTTCCATGTGGGACACAGTTACAAGCTCGTCCAGACTGATCAATTTACCTTCGGCACTCTTCACCCGGATACGGGATGCATCAAAACCCTCATCTTTTGTTTCAGGCATCAGCGCCAACCGGATCCACTCTTTACCTCCTGTAGATGATTCGACATTATAGGTACCGAGGAACTCTTTCAGATAATAGCGGCTGACAGCCTGCTGGATATCACTCAAAGTAATTCCCAATCGTCTCAGTTGTTCGCTATCATACTCCAAGACCCACTCCATGGGAGTAGCTCCGCTCAGGTCTATCTTATAGATGCCCTGAATCTGTGCCAGTCTTGTTTTGATATGCTCATCGGCATATTGCTGAATCAAGATAGGAGTAGAAGGAGCGTTGAGTGTAAACGACATAAAAGGGCGGGAAGCATTCTCGTCCGGGCGCTTCATCCTGATATAAGGATAGCTCACTCCATCGGGAAGCTGCGGCCAGGTCTGCCGGATAATGGTAGAAGCCTCAAAACGTACCGCATCTATATCCGCATACTTATCCAATTCAATGGTGATGCTTCCCGAACCATTATCGGAGGTAGAATAGATATTCTTTATGCCCTTGATACGTGCCAACATAGCCTCCAGTTTACTGGTAGCCTCTATTTCCACCACCCTCGACGAAGTACCGGGCATACTGAACTGCACCGTAAAACCGGGCAGGGTTCTCGAAGGGTTCAGCTTTACGGGAAGCAGGGGGATTAAGGCCAGACCGATCAACGCCACGCATATAAAGGCGACAATCAGCGTAAAGAAGAGGCTTCGTCTGCGTTTTTATTTTAGAAGGATTATCCATCGTTTCAATGTTAGTTAGCACTATCGCACCAATTGTCCTCCCGCATAGTCAAACTTGTCAGTCAGCGAGATTCCGGTAGCAAAGTCATGTAACGTCAGTTTACGTATCTTATAATAGTTCAGCCAATAGTTTTGCAAGGCTGAAATGTAATTCTGTTGTGCCTCTTGCTGACGGTTCAGAGACAGGGTCAGGCTGTTGATATCTGCTTTCCCGATGATAAACCGCTGACGAGTCTCGTTATAGGCCAGGATAGAGAGGTCTAGTGCTTCTTCGGCACTGGTGATCATATTCTGTTGAATATTGAAATCGTTCACAGTCATGATCACTTCTTCGTCCAGGCTGATTTCATCCTGGCGGGCAGAAGTTTTCACCACATTCAGGTTATTGCGGGCCATGTTATATTTACCTTTCCTTACCCCCCAGTCAACCAACGGAATACTGACACTGACCGATACCAAGTCCTGCTGCATGGGTTTGTGGTACACATCTCCAAAATTATCAGCCACCTGGTTGAAACCGATACTGGCATTCACGCTCGCATTGAAACGCGACTCTTTTTTCGTCTTGTCCACATTGCGTTCGGCTTCCAGTACGTTCTGCTTTAACCCCAGTAACTGAGGATTGTTTTCATGTGCCATCTGCAATGCCTTGTCCACCGGTATCACCAATTCCTGAGGCCGGACAGGCAAGTCGATATCGATAACCGTATTCTTATCCAGGTTCAGGAACGAAACCAGTGAAAACATGGCGCGTTTCAGGGCACTAGCCTTGTTCTGCAACGTATTGCGTGCATTCACCACATCCAACTTCAGTGTCAATAAGTCGGCTTTCGAGATGGCTGCTATCTTCTGGCGTTGCACTCCGATGCTATAAAGCGTATCCGAAGAAACCATATTCTCCTTGGCCAGGTTATACTCGGCCTGCGCCATAGCCAGGTTAAAGAAATACGTAGTGGCCTGCACGGATACGGCTTCCACATTATACACAAACTCTTTCTTTACTTTTTCATATTTCAAGGGTTCAATCTTTCTCTCCCACTTGAACGAATTATATCCGACCAGGCTCTGTGAATATCCCAACCGGATAGGTACACTGGTAAACTGCGTTGTCTTGTTCCCACCAAAACTACGCATATATCCCAATTGCGATTGCAGGTAGAAAGTACCGCCGGTCAAATCGAAGTTCTGCTGGATAGCCAGATTACCCGATGCATAGAACGACTGTTGGCTACGATAAACATCCAAGTCCTTTTCCGAATCGTATCGCTTGGTGATATCCCGGTTATACTCGGCAGGAGTCATATTCAAAGTAAGGCTCGGCAGGCGGTTGGCCTTGTAAGTCCGATACTCCCAGTAACCGGAAAGATACATATTCTGCGTACGGAATGCCTCCAGTGAACTGTCATTGGCCAATTGTATCGTCTTCTGCAAATCGAGTTTTATATGATCCTGAGCCTTCGCTACAGAAGCCCCAAACAGCAAGGCTGCTATTACTATATAATATCTTTTCTTCATATCTATCGTTTTTCTTTATTTCTATAAATAAACCAATACAACAAAGGGATGATGAACAAACTCACCAGGGTACCGATTGTCATAGTACCTATCATGGCTATAGACAGCGGTTTCTGAAGTTCGGAACCAAGGTCGAACGAAAACAGCAACGGTACCATTGCAAAAATAGTGGTCAACGATGTCATGATAATCGGTCGTAATCTTCTTCGTCCGGCTTCATGAATGGCCTCCAGTAATGGTACTCCCTCCTTACGCAATTCGTTGATGGCATCCAGCTTCAGGATGGAGTCATTGATCACGATACCGCAAGTCACAATCAAACCGATGGCCGACATCAGGTTCAATGTATGTCCGCACACCCAAAGCAATACCAATGCAAACGCCACGTCAATCGGTATTTCCATCAACACCAGCAAAGGCTGCATGAAACTCTCGAACTGAGCCGAAAATGAAATACATCAGCAAAGGGAGATGAACAGAATGACCACCAGTTCGTCCAGCATCTTCTGATTGAAAAGAAGCTTCCCGAAAAGGCGATGTCCCAATCTCCTGTCTCGCTAGATGTTTCTTTAACCTGGGTCATCAACTTCTCCGCATTCTCCACTCCATAGAATTTATAAGGAATATACTCCCCATTTCTTCCGGCTGTAATACTCTTCAAATCTTCTGCGGGAGTCACTTTTATCAGCTCCCGTAAGGGAATAAAGTTCACCTCTCCCGTCTTGCTGTCCGGTTGTGTCTGAATCAAGGTTTCCTGTAGAACCTGGTTAACCGTCTTTTCGTCTCCTGCAATGCTGATAGGCAGATATTGCTGATAAGAGTGTAACATAGCTACACTGTTTTCCTTGAAAGCAGTTCTCAGCACACGATACAACTCGTTATAAGAGATTTGATACAACAATAGCTTTTCCTGATTAATACTGAGGTTCAATTGGTTTTCGAAAGCAATACCTGTAGGAGGTATTCCTGTCTTCTGACCGAATGTTTGCTCCAATCCACGCAAAGTACCGGGGCCGGGTGCCCTGTCTTTATTGCGGGCATATAATTCGGCCACAATATCAGCCTCACCGGTCACAAACAGTTTCTCAAAAACTGTTTCAGGAGGAGAGAATGAAATCACAGCCAAAGGATAACGTTCTTTCAGCTTCTGATAAATTTGTTCCTGCAACGGAGCAATCTCTTTCGAGGTTTCGGTCTTAAAATAAAGTTCCGCCTCCGATGACGACAACTCTTGTTCCCGGTTCAAAATGTAATCCTGCAATCCGATGGACGCTGTCTGCTCCACAGATGCTCCCTGCAACTCACGGAACAATTCGTCGACCCGGCGTTGATTCTCGTCCACATGAATGTTTTCGTTCCATTCAATACGGGTAATCAATTCATTTTCGTCGATATCCGGCATTCTTTCTTTATCGATAAAGTAGAAAAAGAAGATACATAACGGAAAAGAGATGGCACAGAACAATACACTCAACGTCTTATGACTGAATACCCAATCGATACCCTTATCGTAGAAGCGGTCCAGAGTATGTTCTTTCAAAGGATTATTAATTTTCAGCCTCAACCACTTCGGACCACCTTTGATCCCGGTACGATAGACCAACATATACAGAACAGGAAGCAACATGATACCGGTGAAATAAGAGACCATCAATCCTACCGTAACGGCAAAAGCCTGATCGTAAAAGATAGCACCCGCGATACCACTCATAAATACCAAAGGTACAAATACGGCGATTGTCGTAAACGAAGAACTCAGCATAGGAGTCACCACCTCACTTGTTCCCGCCACGCAGGCTCTCCGCAACGAATAACCCTTTTCCCTGTATTGCGATATATTTTCCGTTACGATAATCGAACTGTCGATCATCATACCCAGTGCCAGGATCAGTCCGGACAGGGAGATGATATTGAGAGACATTTTACACAGGTAGAAAAACAAGAAACTGATGACAATAGATACCACCATACTCAGCCCAATAATGAATGGAGATTTGACATCTCCCAAGAAGAGTACGGCAACGATACAAATGAAAACAAAACCGAGTGAGAGATTCTGCTGAAGATTGGATATTGTATAGTCCAGCAGTTCGGTTTGATTACGACTCACGCTAAACTCGATATCCGGATAGATCTTTTTGAAATAATCCATTGTTTCCGACAGAGCATCTTTCATATTGTCCATGTTCTCGTCGGCCTGCTTAATGATGGCAAGCGTCACGGCCCTTTTACCGTTCGACACAGATACTCCTTTTTCTTTGACCGGTACTATCGCTATCCGGCAAAATTCTTTCAACTGTATGATGCGATCTCCTTTACGGATATATATATTCTCCACATCTTCCGCAGTACGGAGCAGAGTTGAGAACTTGATGTTATATTCATAGTATCCATCCCGTACGGTCATGCTTCCCGGCTCTACATTGTTTTGCGCCAGAGCCGTCTCAATATCTTCAATGGATAATTCAAGCATAGCCAGTTTATCCATATCGGGTACAATCTGCAATTGTCTTTCCAGCAAACCGGTAACGTCTACCATTGCCACTTCCGGCAACTGTTCGATACGGCGTTTGATTACCGATTCTGAAAACTCACATAAATTCAGGAAAGCCTGCTGATCCGTCTCTTCATAAGCACTGTCTGTCTTTAAAGTCAGATTCAGATAGAATACCGGAATATCGGTAGCACTTGCCTTGATCACCTTCGGACGATCGGTATCTTTAGGCAAGTAGTTCATAGCTGCGTCAATCTTTTCGTTAACCTCTATGAATGCCAGGTCCGTATTGGTACCAAAATCAAAACTAAGCCGGATAATACCCGCACCGTCACGTGTTTCACTGGTCATGTCTTTTAGGGCAGCCACCTGAATCAATTGCTGACGGACAGGCTTCACGACTGTGTTTTCCAATTCACGTGCCGAGGTATTTTTAGCTGATACCTGTACGGTAATCTCCGGGATGGAGATATCCGGCAACAGCGATACCGGTAATGTGAAGTACGTCACCAACCCCACTATGAAGCAAGCCGTAAAAGCCATCAATACGGCAATGGGACGTTGTATCAGGAATTTAATCATAATTGTTCTGTGTTAGTGATTCATCCTTATTCAATGATTGTGACCGGAGCTTCGTGTGCCAGGTTAATGTTTCCGCTTACGATGACCGTATCTCCTTCTGTCAGTCCGTCGGCCACACTATAACTGTCTGCATTTTCCAAAGCGGTATGAATATAGTTCCATTGGGCCATCTTCCCATCTTTCAGGGTAAATACAACCTGCTTGCCCGAACGAAGTACAACTGCGCTTTTCGGAATCACCAACTGCTCTCCCAACGAACGATGTACACTGACACGTACATTCATCCCGCTAAACAGCTTACCGGCCCCGTTCACCCGGGCTTTCACCTTCACCATTCCTTTATCATCTACCAAAGGGTTGATTTCCGAAATACTTCCTTCGTGTACTGTTGCGGCATCCGAATAGGGCTTGATCACTACCTTATCTCCATTCTTTATTAATGGCAACTCACTTTCAAGTACAGTAAAATCTACTTCCATACCCTGCATATCGATCACCGTACAGAATACATCCGAAGTACTGGCCAGATTGTAGGGTTTCGAAAACAGGTTAGCAACTACTCCGTCAAAAGGTGCGGTCAAAGTAGCGTGCTCTGCATTGTATTTCGACATTTCATATTGTGATTTGCTCTGATCATAACCACTCTTCACCTTTGCCAGCTTCATTGTCTCTTCGGGTACCTGACTAATGTCGTCTGCCGGATAGCCCTGACTGATAAGTACATCCCTCAATTCCAATTCCGACTTTTTTAAAGCGTCTTCCGATTGCGACAACTGGTTGTCAAGTTTGAATTTATCCAACTCCGCCAACTTCTGCCCCTTTCGTACCCGGTCTCCGTTCTTTACCCAAATATGGGCTATCACTTCACCACTTTCAAATCTCAGGTCAGCCATTCCCCGGGCAGAAATTTTTCCATTACTCACCAATTCATGATTGAATATCTGCTTTTTGAGCGTCATGACAGACACCTCGTTTTTCGTGTCGGGCAACACGGTTTCCACTCCTTTTTCAGAAGCACTCTCTTTCTTCTCACCGGAACAAGCTGTCAGCATTGTCAATGCCAGACAAAGCGTATAGAAGGGATACTGGTTTTTCATAATGTTATTAAACTTTTTCTCTATTAATTATGATTGCAAATATAGTTGGTTACTTTCTAAAACTCAAAATAAATGGTGGACTAATTCCGGATAGCACAGAAGCTCAAATCCACTAATTATTAGCAATTTACGATTTTTACGTTACTTACATAGGTGGACAAAAAACTTTTCTTCCAATTAATCCGTCAAGATTCGGATAGGAAAACTGCATTTCATTCCCGAATCTTATTTGTAGTTCGTTTATTCTGTTTATCATAGCAAATTCTATTTATTTGATGTCTTATTTCCAAGACATATATATATGATGTATTTCATATTATTAGCATACAGTCACAAATATAATTGCTAATCTTCAGAAACGCAAAAGAAATTGTATACTTTTTCTTGCATTTAAAACATATTAATCATTTACATTTCTGTTATTTACGATTTTTTCGTTACTTACATCTATAACTAACTTCCTTATTTCATCCCTCATTTCCCGTACGGCTGTCGACTGTACCTTGGGTTCCTTAGTCAAGACCAAGTCCGCCATTTCATGGAATTTATCGGGCTGTAAATATCCAGGCGAGGCATACAGCTTCGCCAACAAGTAATATGGATAAATCCTTCCCGGCAATAAGTGAGTAGAACGCAAAAGCCATTTTTCAGCTTGAGCATATTCTCCTTTTTCCTGAAAATTCTTACCAATAATATTTAGTATCATCGGATCACAACTTCGGGTAGAAGCTTCTTTTAATAATAGAATTGAAGCATCCGCCTCCTTTAATTTATGCAAACAATGCCCATACTCAAACAAAAAGGCCCCTCTTCCCTTTAATTTCGGATACAAACGTTCATAGCCTTCTTTTGCACTTTGATAAGCACCTGCCTGATACAACATACGGCAGTTGGCCCAGTCCTTGCACTCTTGATGCACATCTGCCTGCCACCAATGGTATCCGGAAAATCCCAACACACAAGCAAACGCCAGTTGCCAGGCAAGAAAGCGTCCTGCAATACAAGCCATCAGTAAAATCAGGAATGCAATAACAAAAGCAGGCAATTGCATCGGATAAGAAGAAAAAGCAAATACCAACAAAGAGATCACACTGCCACAAGGCCCCCAACGTTTCAGTTCCACACCTCTCCGTAGACAAAATCCTGCAAAAGCCAGGCAACAAAGCAATACGGGTATCCCCCACTCGAGTGCTATCTGCAAATATTCATTAAAAGCATATTCCGGACTTCCTGCCACCAATTCTTCCTGAGGCGAATAACTCCCTTCGGCAAAATAAGCTTCCTGACTTGTCCCATATGCCAGTGCAAAATTTCCTTGGCCATAGCCTGTAAATGGTTTCTCTGCAATGGCCCGGCTACTGATTTTCCACATGAACAGTCGCCCGCTGGCCGAATCTTTTTTCAGGTTAAACAAACAGACTCCTCCGACCAACACAACTATACATAACACAGAGGTGACGGCCAGCACCTTTGTCTTTTTGCGCATCCACACTCTTTTCAAGCGTACCGGCCAAGATTTATGCACTCCATATACCCAAATACCTGAAATAAGAACAGCCACCCATGCCGAACGACTCATTCCCGCAGGAAGCACACAGAGTATAAGAAACAATACTGCCACGGCCCCATAATATCCCGTCCATTCCATCCAATTCTTATTCTCCCTTTTCCGTAATCGTAACCATTGATCCAGACAAAGAGGAAATATCATAGCCAGATAACCGGAATACGGTCCGGGATTAAAAAAAGATCCGGTCAGGGAATACAGAGAATGATGGGAAGAAGTAAAACCATAAAGCTGCCTCAAGCCATAAATAGCCTCAGAAGCAGCCAAAACAATAAAACTCCAAATAACGACCTGATAAAAATCAGCCCCCATATCATACCCTTTTCTATAATAGAGAAAGGCCAACACCACCCAACCGACAGCAGCTCCCATAGCAACTTTTGCCAGATAGAGCCATTGCCCCGACAACTCACCTGCCGGAAGCATCGGATCATTTACCCATACCACAGACAGCAGTGCACATACCATTGCCAGAAGTCCTCCACGAAGTATAATATGCATATAATCTACTTTTTCTCTCATCATTTTATTCTTTTAAATACCCGGTTCCAACGAATCTTTCCACGTAAAGGATCGTCCGACCGCCATATTGTAAATGCCCTACCTACAATATATGATTCGGGCAACATTCCCCAATAACGTGAATCCTTGGAATTTTCCATATTATCCCCCGATACGAAATAGTAATTCTCTGTGAATTTATATTCCGTTATCGCACTATCACCCAGACATACCGCCTCTCCTTTTTGCCGCAGTCTCTTCTTCTGCTCCCAGTGGATCAGTCTTCCGTAAAGCAAACAAGACAATGTATCTATTTTCACCACCTGCCCTTTGGCCGGTACCGGAAGAGGTCCGAATTCCTGAATGGTCCATCCCAAACGTCCGTCCCACGGAAAAGCATCCATCACGATCCCATGTGAATCTTCCCTTCTGACACGTGCAATCCGATGTTGCGCCTGCACATTCCCCACACTGTCTGTGATTCCTTTTATATGATAATAGCCCTTACGTATTTCCAAAGTATCACCCGGCAAGGCAATACACCGTTTCACATAATACTTCATTATATCAAATCCGATGCTGAATGCTCCCATCCTGATAATGAATATCAAATCCTCGTGTCTAATCCATATCTCCGTCCGGTTATTAAATTTTGAAATCAGGCAAAACACCTGCAATACCATCCAGGCAACAAAAGCCACACAAGAATAGAAACAGATATTCACAATCCAGTTCCCGATTCGTTTCACCAGTTTTATCCAAACCTCTTTCTTCATATATATACATTTTAATGCGATCCCCTGTCAAGAATCCAAGGAAAAAGAAACCAGATAAAATTCATGAGTTTCAGAAAAAGCAATCCCATACAGTTTATTTGGTTCCTGAGTTGAAGCACAAATTCTCAAAACGAGGCAATCAGTATTATATTTGATTAATTCCCGGCCATCCCAATCAAAAACAGATAAGTTATTAAATAAATTGGGATTCTTGTCACCTATAAATACACTATAAATCCTTTCATCTGTAGCACATAACGCAGAAAAGCCCCAAACAGTCTCCTCTGTGTTTTGGATAGTTCCGGATAAATATTGCACGACCGGAGGATAAAATTTTCGGATTGCTCTTAATTCTATGTTTTGTGATAAATCAAATAATTCAAGGATTCCTCCATATAAAGTTCCTACGGCCATCTTTTTACAATCCGGAGATATCGCAATTGCTGGCGATGACCAAACGGAACGTTCTTTCGGAGTATCTATAGGAAAATCATTGTAATCAGCCACCACTTTTGCATCTGCCAACATCTGAAAACGTTTTTGCTGATCCGACTTTGTTCCCAACTGACCATCTACCAAAAACCTACCATTCCGAAGTTCCCACACCCGGCGTAGTGTACCTCCTAAATCATAAAAAGACCGTTCTTCTATCAACGCTCCCCAATTATCAGCGTCTTTATCAAACTGATAAGTCAATAACTTCATAGAAGATTCGTCATACACAGAAATTTTCTTTTCACGTGCATTATAATAGCACATGTTCGCAGTAGTCGCTTCACCCGGTCCCTGCCCTCTTGTTACAAAACTTCCAAGCAGTTGCCCTGTAGTCTTATCATATACCTGCAACCAGGCATTATCTGCCAAAGCCAATATAAAGATATAGTCCTCACTAACAGCCATATCCAAAGGATAGCTGATCAGGAGTTCGTCCGACAAACGATGAGCATGTATTTTCTTTACTTCCGGAAACGTAGGAGGTACATAAGCACTACGTTGTTTCTGACAAGAACACAAAATAGTTATTAAACAAACATACAGCGACAACTTCTTCCACATATATTAGTCAAGGCTACTTATTGCGATATTCTTTTCTATACTCGCAAAAATAATACATTTTAAATTATAAACACATCTTATTCGTAAAAACATTACCAAATGTTTTACTTAAAGTTCCTTTAACGACGCCACAATATCTTTAATCTGCGGTAGCAGTTCTAAAAACAATGAGCAAGACGTAAAACTGATATAATATACATTTTCACGCCCCTGCAAATACCATTCAGCCTTTTGCAAAGCAGATAATTCGTTAGTTTCCGGATGACGCTCTGCCTTATACGAAGTAAAAGCCATCTTTTTAACCCCATTCTTACTATTGACAGACTTATATATCACCTTCACCTGCGTAGTATCCGTCGATGCCCAAATACTGTCTTCCTTAAATATTTCCTGAAAAGATACACATTTTTGTATTTCCATAATGGTTAATACCGCACCACAACGATCTTTACGTTTTGAATATACTCTCATAAACTTTGTAGTTTCGTATTTCCCATTAACGCGTTTCAAAGGTTCATCATTGCAAGAATGCACAGCAGAAGGACGTTTCCATCCTTTCGGCACCTCAATCACATACGTCTCACCACGCAAAAGGTTTCTATCGGGTCGTGATACTTGCCCAACCAGTTGGGCACAAAACAAAAAATTCAAAAAAATCAAAATCATCCATCTCATAATCGGGGTAAATTAAATACATAAATATGATCTTCGTCTTCAACAAAAGCTCCATAAATCTTATTTGCAACCTCATCAACGACAAAAGTGTTAATAAAACAATCGAGTTTATATTGTGTAAGTGGTTTTCCTTCCCAATCGAATACTTGGATGTTAGGAGTAGTTTTTCGATTCTCAATTTCCTCTGTTGTCATATCCAGATTTAATGTATAAATATAACTGTCCGTTGCATAGATACTTATAGGATGTATGAATCTCAAATAATCATCCACATCAGGACGTTCTTGCCCGGGAAGAATATCTAAAATAACATCTCTTTTTAATTCTCCATCTTTACCATAAATTCTGAAACGGCGTATATGTTGGTAGAACGAAACGAAACAACTCTTATCAGGCTTAGCGACGGTCATCTTTATATACGCTTGATTCCTGCCCAAAACAGATCCGAAACGTTCCTCTGTTTCAGGATATTCTCCCCATGATTCATGATTTCCGTCAGGATAAAGAAACCTAAATTCTTTTTCATTCTCAAAACCTCCATTACAACAATAACTGCTATCGGAAATACTTATCAAGTCATTAAAACAATTCAATCCATAATTTAAAGTCGAAGTCTGTACGATAGCTTTGTCTTTCTCGACACTAATATGTTTCAGGTTAATTCCGTCTAACACGACAAATCCATTCTTTTGATATTTCACAGGGGTAATAGAAGGGAGAACGAAATCATTCGGTCCCTGCCCCTGTGTTCCAAAACTATATTGAAAAGTCAAATCCGGCAAATGGAAACATTGAAACATAGTATCCATTTTTTCATTGAATACTATCAGATTACTATCACATAAAACTAAACTTCGTGGATACAATAACATCGAAGGAACCTGTATCCTGTCGGATTTCAAATTTATGGTATGTTCAAATCGAACATAATGCATAATCCTATCAGATTCTATACAACTTGATACAGTTATCAACAAAATCCCCCATAAAAAACATCTAACATTCATTATTTATCTCTTTTAAAATATCTGGCTCTTGATTATAAACCGAGACAGAGTCCGGCAGATATTCTTGCTTTAGTAATGACGACATACCATCCTCATTCTCTTCTACCAAAACTGTTGTCTCCCATCGGTCTTCTTAAAGATCCGTTCGTCCTTTCCCTCCGTATGATTCTTTAAAAATAAGGCTACCCCTTTCGGAATTACATAATTTAAAGAATCTGCTTTTGCCACTTGCCGACCTAAAGAATTCCATTTCTTGTCATGCCAATAGAATAATTCATATACATCTCCTTTATGGATAAAATTATCCGAATTACGAGGAATATAGGCAAATTTCTTTATCCGGCGAGGAATGCCAAAATCTAATCCGACCCACCCCTCATCAGGAGTCTTATAATCCATATAAGTATAGGGATTGCCATCATATACTTTGTAATAATCATGCGAGCCGTCTTTCTGAAAACAACCCGGAGTTCCGATGATCCGCCCTTTCAACGCCAACGTATCCGAGGTATCTTCAAAGAAAGCCATCTCTGCTATATTGCAATAACTCCCCTTCGGCCCCTTGTACCGAACATAGCGATAAGACTTTTCTTTCTCCGGAAAAATAGTGTTGTTCAAGCGGAAAGGCCATTGTTTTACATAATACAATGTATCTGCAGAGCGAAACTGCGAATCATTACTTCCTTCAAAAACTCCTCCGGGCATACGAAGGATACCTAAGTCGCAGAACAGCGGAAACTTAAAATACAAGGTTATATCTTCTTTTTCACTTTGAGGAGTGAGCAAAGCAATCGTTCCTGACATTTTATCATAGGTAAACGGCTCGGACTGCATCACAAGACGTTTTCCATTCCATGTAGCCAAACAACCAATCACACTACCTTCCGTATCTTGAAAGCGCAATGAGTCTTCTTCAAAAACAGTCCATGCTATAGGTACCCAATCCATCCTTGTGGAAAGGCAAAAATAGACAATATCTCCTTTGTGAACTTCCTTACACAAAATATCAGAAGACACTACCAGATCACGATTCAAGCTGTCGGCATACACAGCCGTGACATCCTGATATAGAGGTTTTCGAAACGCCGGATGCATCATTTTTCCCTGTTGTCTCTTTACATCTTTCCAGTTTAAGCCATACGTATTCCGGTATACCTTTGCCTTAGGATTATACATACTCACAGCCCGTTTCCAATTAGGATCGGGAAATTCCGTAATATACGTTTTTCCATCTTTATCCAATGTAAAATTCCAGAAATGCGGCACGTTATTATCTCCACGCATCGCCATATAGTCTGTCCCGCAAGGAATACCCAAAGCACGCATTACATACACTACCAAATCGGCGAACTCGCGACAGCTCCTCGCACGCCATGACACTACTGAAGGACCTAAATGAGGACCGGCGGGAAACAGACCGGTAAAATGGGATTGTTCCACAACAAGCGAATCCATCAACACCTTTGCAGCAACCAACGGATCCTGAGCTTGAGGCAACAACCGGATACTATCTAATATTGGATTATAGCGTTTATAAATATCTTCTCTCCAGAATCCAAGTGGTTCATCTCCCAATCGATAAGGTAGAACAAACTCACAAAAATTATCAAACTTACATTCTTGCCCCAAGGCTGCTCTCTCCACACCTTAAAAGCCCAATCCACGTTCTGCACCAGTAAAGAAGAATCAATATTGGCAATATCCTCTATCCGTTTTAATTGCGAAACAGAAAACGAATTTTCTTTTAAAGAATCAATCACTTCGTGCGGTCCTAATTTTCCTTGCGCGTAAATATCAAAATATTGGTAATAATGCTTCAAAGCATTTCCCTCGTATCCTGCATGAAAAGGCATATTCCTGATCAGAAAGCAAACGGCCTGATACTTCAGGCTGTCATCTTTATAATGATCCAGTACTTTTTGTAGTTCTTCTTTATTGGCGAGCGGAAGAGATAAAACCTCTTCAAGACATTTCTCTTCTTGAGTTCGACAAGATATGATGCCCCACATCATAATTACCAAGGTTAGCCACATCATCCCACGAACTCCCAGTCTCAACTTCATTATAGTCATACTTTTTACATTGATTTACCTTACAAAGTTTGAGAAAAAATAAGATTAAGGAAGCTAATATCCGGTCAAAAAACAACAAAATCAGACCATTCAGCGATTTACAGTCTATTTTACAAAATAAATAAAAGAAATTCCTCTTTTTTGATCTGTTTCTTTCCTGTTTTTACCACTTTACAAAGAAAACCTGCCGACCGTCCTCGTTTCGAAATACGGTTTCTTCTCTCCCTCTTGACAAATTCCGAAGCCAAAGTACTGAATTTTGGGGTATATTGTCATAGTGCAATGTTAATTCTGAGGCTACTTGCCTGCCTAAAGAAATCCAACCACGAAATCCATCCTGATAAAACAGTTCATACTGATCCCCTAACCGAATGAAGTTATCATCGTTACGAGGCATATAGACTATTTTTTCAATCTTTTCCGGCTTACCTAAATCAAGTGTAACGAATGCTCCCTTCTCTTTCGTAAGAAAAAAGGTTAATCCATCACCGTCATTCACTTTAAAACGATCAAACCGGTCATCTGCAATAAAAGCATTACTGCCATCGATGACCTTAGCCGCTATTTTCTCTTGATCATCCACTTTTCGGAAAAGCTGTAATTCCGCCAATTGAAGTGTTTTTTCGGGGGTCGAAGTATAACGTATATACCGGTATCTCTTCCGGAATTGTGGATAGGCCACCTGATAGCTTACCTTAGGTGTATCCACTATCTGATGCAACAGGCAGGCATCCGAAAAATCCGAATGATTGGCTCCCTCTATCTTATCCCCCACTACAGCGCTGAGATAATCTTTCAGATATTGTCGCAATAAGAATTTACGGCTCAAATCCATACTTCCTTTCACAGCGCAATCGGGTTTATGATACTTCACCTCTCCCTTTTCGTCTACAAGGAAAGGGTATCCGGCTGCCACCCACTTCATCCCGTTATCATATAGCGGTTGAAACAAAATTCCGGGTTCTACATTCATAAAGGTTGCTTTATTTCCTTTCTGCACAGTTATATCTATGGGCATACATCCTTCCAATGTAAACACACCCAGGCAGATATACTTTTTATCAACCTGAGGATCAATTTCTATTGTAACCTGATTTGCCGGGAAATAGTCACTTGTAACATCTTTTAAATATGGATCTTTCAGCGGAAACGGAACAGACCGATCGCGGCGGATACCTGATACTTTCTCCTGCTGTGCTCCAAAACACCGCCTGTATACCTTCCCTTTTTCTCGTTTATCACTTCCGCCTCGCTCCACTTTAGTCTGAATAAACCAGAAAGGAACATAGCCACCGGTTGTATCCCTCAATACATTCCAGACATGACCGGCTCCCTTACCGGGTCCATAATGATAAATATCCGTTGCAGCGGGAATACCAAGCGCACGTAACACATAGACCGTAAAATCACAAGACGCCTCACAGCTTCCAACCCTGTTAGCTAGCAAAAAACCTGCACCTAAATGGGGTAAGTCCAGCTCAACACTATACCTGAAGTCTTTTTCCTGACGCAAATAAGCCCTAAACGATCGGTGGCTTCTACCATCTGTCCCTTTGATAGAGCGAATCCAATATAGATTCATAACGCTCCCTATACCAACCACGCCATTCCTCCAGGGTTCATCACCAATCCGATATGGCAAAATCAATTCAGAAATCATCAAATGGCAAATATTTATTCCAGGATCTTTTTTAAAACTTCAAAGGCTTGATCTATGTGATGAATCAAGAACTCAGCTTTAATCACTTTAGCATCATAAACTTTCTTTAAAGTCCGAAAAGAAAAATGTTCCCATTTTTTGCGATCTTTTTTATTCACCCATCCATCCGTATGTTCTGTGGCTGCATGAATTGCTTTTAACGTATCCAATTGCCATCCTTCATAACTAAAATAGCGGGGCATATTTTCAATCAAAAAGCGTGCGGCATCCTGTTTCAGTCCGCTATCATTATAGTGTTCCAAAACTTTTTCAAGCTCTCCCCTATTCTCCCCGGCAAACTCCAACGCATATTCCAATCGTTTATTTCCTGTACAAGAACAGCACAAGCTACCGACTAACAGCACCCATAATAGGTAAATCTTTATCATTCTTTTTTTCTACATTTTAGTTCTTACATGAACAAATCCTCAACACAACCGAAATTAACAACAATACACTATCATATTTCATTTCTAATCTTTTTTATTCCCTACCACCTTTAATGCATAATTTTCTTGTAAAGTATTCAACTGAACCACAACAGCAACCTCAAAATATCCATTCTTACTAGATGTGTCTACAATCATATATATAAGATGACTCTCCTGTTCTAAGATTACAAGATCGATATATTTTATTTACTTTTATATCATGAGAACTAACATTGGTAAATTTAAAAGAACATTTCAGTAATGTATCATTCATAATAGTACCAACATCAACTCTCCTTTTATTAAAAATAACCTCATCTTTACTTTTCCGACTAAAACAGATATAGGTATTCATAAATAGAAAAGTGATAAGAACATAAAAAAATGTCATTCTATTCGGAATTTATAAAAAACAAAACGTATATCATTCTCTGTTTCTAAAGGTAATTTACGTACTCCATAGTACCAACCATTATTGTATCCAAGAAACATAAAGTAATTGGGTACATCTATATCAGCCAGCATGTTTGAGTTTTGATACAACTGTAGCCCTGTCTTTCTCATAACTCTCTCTTTCACATATGTTCGAATCAACATATTAGTTTCAGGTACATAATCTAATCCAGCACTTGAACCAACAGTTTTATAATCTTTCATGAATGTCTTCCCCTCATCCAGTTCTGTTGTTTGCGTATAATTACGATCAATATCTCGACCTTCAAACCCCATAGTGTAAATAAGTTCATCCGGATACAAATAAACATAAATCAATGAATCTACATACTGATTTACATATACAGTATCTCCTCTCATTGCAAAACGAAAAGATTCAAAATTCGGAATAGGTTTTTCATGATAAATTTCGGGCATTTTTCCCGTGATACGTTCAACTATCATAGTATTTACGTTCAATTCCCCAAAAATATGCAACTTATCATAACGATCTGATTCTATCTCTTTCTCCGAAACGAAACGATCTATTAGGTTTACAGGAAAAATTATAATAGAGTCATTTAGATAGTAGAAATCAACTCCATAGTCAGTTAAATACATCATATTATAAGCTCGCGGGGAGTCATAATCTTTACATACTCCATTCCAACCGAAATTAATTCGACCATGATGAAATAATTCATAATCCTGTTGTTTAAAAGAATGAAGCATAATTGAATTATCAACAATTAAACACTGACCCTTTTTATTACGAATAGGATAAGCAAACATAAATTCATTTAATTCTCCAGGACCATTGCCTTTTCTAAAATGTTCAGCAACAGAATCACCAGAATTAGCTTTATAATCATAAAATTTAGAATAATATGTATCAGCAAATGTAATGATAGAGTCAACTAAATAAAAATTCCCCCAACCACTGGTATAACTGGCATCAACAACTACCGAATCCAAATATATTTTCTTATTTAATAGCCGCTCAGAATGAGGAACATTCTTCGCTTGACGACTACATGCAAACAAAGAACAAAGAAGCAACAAGAATGCTATTTTTTTCATAATATAAACCAATAACTTCATTTTAAAGGCTGAGATTCATATATAATAACAATATATGAATCTTAGTTTATTATTAATCGACTTGTTTAACGACAATTTCTATCATGATTAGAACAAAGGTTAGTTCCACTCCACAATAAGCCAGGTCTCCAAGAGGAGCAAATATATCTGCCCTCTGAAGCCTTTACAATAGTATTTAACTGTTTCTCTCCTCACTCATATTAGCCAAAGCCTCTACATTAGCTAAAGCCAAATCAGATAAAGTGGAACTCTGATAAACATTATATCCCGTAAACGCAATAACAGCTACAGCTAATAACGCTGCATAAAATTTCTTTTTCATTTTAGCATCATTAAATTTCTTTAAAGTCCGAAAAAAATATTCCTATCCGGCAAACTCCAACGCATATTCCAATCGTTTATTTCCTGTACAAGAACAGCACAAGCTACCGACTAACAGCACCCATAATAGGTAAATCTTTATCATTCTTTTTTTCTTTTCCGCTACTCCTGTCATATACTACCCTTAATCATAAAAAGCCGGCTTTCGGTGAATTGCAGCAAGTTTATCAACTACTCCTAGAAATAAACCATTGAACAAAATCGCCCCCCATGGTTATTTGTCCACTGCGCCTCAACCGTCAGCCGGCAATCTCTTAACTTTTATTTAGCATCTCCTTTTATTTTCAATTGCAAAGGTGAAACAGGCGAGTTACAGTAGACAGTAATCGTCTTGTTAAAATGCTCCGGATATTCAGCCTTATAAACAACGGTAATATCTATCGTCTTTCCGGACTGAACCGGTTCTCTCGAATACTCCACTGTAGTACATCCGCACGAAGTATTGACATCATCAATCACAAGCAACTCTTTTCCCGTATTCTCAACGGTAAAAATACATTTCTGTTCTTTTTTCCAATCAAACATACCCAAGTCCATAGACAGAGCCTCTATCTTCACCTCTGTTTGAGGACGTTTTTCATCTGGAAGAGAAGTGCCACCGGAAATTATATTCAAAAATAAATCTCTGATATTCGGGTTATGAATGGGGTTACCTACTGCTACAACCTTATTCTCCTTATTCAGCAAAAAAGTCTGGAATCTTACATCGTCAGGAAAATGATTTAACTTATTAAAAGAATCGAGTGTGTCAACACAAACCGGATAGGTAAATTTATCCATTCTCATTGTATGATATATGTCTCTTCCATTCTTGGGAAAGAAAAAAAACAAAAACTGTACACGCTCAGACTGAATAGAATCCACATAATGGATTAACTCTTTCCATTTAGACAAGTGTAATTTACAACTGGTGCAACCGGCAGAATCAACATAGGCGACAATCTTATATTCGGTATCTTTTATACGAAAATCAACATTCTCTTTACCCTGAATACTAAAATACATTTTATTCGGGAAAACAATTTCCTTATTCATCCATTCCCTCAAAACAGATTCCGCATGTTTTTTATTCTCATCTTTACAAGAAAACAAAAAAGAAAAAGCTAATAACACATATAAGTATTTCATAAATATCTACTAATTTATATCTAAATCAAGGAAATAAAAAGACTGCCCATTATTTGAGTTAATACCACAAAAAAGATTTCTATCCGGATCTATAAAAAAGAAAAAAATCTTTTCATCCAATCGATAACGCGCTATTGGTCTACCGTCCCAATCTACTATAACCAAACTGGATTGCTCACCCTCCGGACATAGCAAATAAATGTATTTATCAGTAACAAAACAATCTCTAATAAACGTTGTCCAACGTTTAGGATCTGCATCCACAACATATTTATTAGATGCATAATCAAGACATACATCGTGCAATAATCGGGCACTCAAATCATAAATCCGAAAACGGCGAGTCCTCACATAATTAACTAAGATGCGACTTCCGTCCGGTTTTGGCCATACTTCGTGCGCATAGGCAAACTTAAAGTCAAATATCGTTTTAAATCTTACCTCAGTACGCTCCGGATAATGCCCTTTAGGATATAAGATATTATTCTCAGCATCAAGCATGTAGAACTCATTTAACCTAATATCATTATAAGAAGGGTCCGTATATGCATGAGCTGTATACATTTTATCATTCAATTTCTTAATTTTAGATAATCGAATCTTATTGCTATTATAAAGGAAATGAGTTGTCGTTTTCTGCAACAAATCCTTATCTGTTAAATGATATAAATATAACGAATCATCTTTTACCAAGTAAAAGCCTTCATTGCATTCGGCTAATATCTGTTTATATTCTGACAAACTACCGGTATAGCTCAAAAATTTCATTTCCGGATAAGCAAACACAGCATAAATAGAATCTGTAGTTGACGTACGAACCAATACCCGCTTATCGCCATCCCACACCATACACCGTGCATTTACCTGCATAGGATCCATTTCTACTTTAGAAAGCATAACAGTAGTATCTTTCAAGAGAAAAGACGAATAATAAGTAATAGGCACGTCAACCTCCGTGGGTTTGCATGAGACAAAAAGTATACAAGCTACCCCAATAATCCCAAGCCAATTTCTATAAATCATATTTCGCCAATGCAAAATCAGGATTAACTCCTATCACATACAGAGCATTACTTCGTCCGTCAGCAGCAATGCGCATTACAGGCATGCCCAAATTTACAATTTTCAGTAATTTACCATCATAATCATACACAAAAACCGTACGGGGACATTTACTTGCATTACGTCCGACAGTCCTTTCATCCAACGGATCAACTTCCCGGTCACGCTCCAGAGTAACAATATAATCTTTAGTCATGCATATATCCCTCACTCCCATCACGCTACGATCAAACCTAATCGCCCCATCAACAACAGAATAGTTTTCTTTTTCAGGCATGCGTTCCCATAATAACTTAAAATTATCCCCTTCCTTTTTATACAAAGCCAAATAAGAAAAATTAAAAGGACCAAAAGCAAGGAGTCCACGATCTTTATCGTAAGTTTTATATGTACCCATATGGTGTTTCACTTCACGAATCGGATAAACCCCAAATGTAGATTTTTTCCCATTTGAACTCACTTTAAAATAATCGTTCTCACCATTTTCGGTTTCAGTCAGATACAGTTGTTCGTCCAATTTAGCCATTCGTATATTCCGATCAAAATCTGATAAAGACATAAAAGGTTCTTTTCCGACAATTAAACTGTCAATAGATAAATAGCCTCTGGTTTTCCCGTTAGCATCATGAGCAGCAATACAGCGATTAATGGAAAAACGATTGATTAAAGGACTTACAAATTCCTGTGGACCTTCTCCCTTTTGCCCCATAGAACCGATATATTTTCCATCGGAAGAACGATGTACATGCAAAAATTTGTTATCAGAGAAAGGATCAGACCAAACTAAATAATCGTCTATCAGCAATAAATCACCAGGCATAGTTGTCAAAAGACTATCATTCATTACCTGGGGTTGTAAACTCACCTTATCAGGTACATCAGTAGTTGTGCAAGAAGTAAACACTGTTAAAACAGAAATAATATATAGAATTATCTTATGCATAACTTTAATAAAGTTACAAAAAGATGTGTCACAAATATTACAACTGACACATCCTTTTTATTAAATTTTAATTTGTATAATGGCTACATCCACTTACTGTATAGCAGCTATTACCAGTCACTTCTATTGCACAAGCATAAGTATAATGAATATAATCACACTTACAACATTCTTGTGACCAAGAACCTTCACAATTTCCATTCGAAAGTTCTCCATTTGCCAATGCTTCTACGTTAGCCATTGCCAAATCAGATAAAGAGGCATCCGCCTTTTGACTCTGATAAACATTATATCCCGTAAATGCAATAACAACTACAGCTAATAACGCTGCATAATATTTCTTTTTCATTCTTTTTATTTTATATTGATAATAATAATTTTGTCTATGTCTCCTTTCCCGGAAGATGTACCTGTTAAACTTCCTTTTCTAAAGGTTGTCAGGAGCGGGAAAATAGCTTCCCCATCAACAAGTTGGCTTTACCCACTCCTTTTCGAACCTGTTACACTTGACTTTAGCCAAAGCGGAACTCCACAATGGGTTGGTCGTTATTAACATCTGTTGCTGTAATAGTCTTATTTCTTTCATCAACATGGAAACCTGTGATATAACGATCTAAGGTATATTTACATAAAGGTTCCCCTTGTAAGTTGAAAACATAAATGTATTGTCCACCATCTGTAGCTCTTCCCTCTTTTTGGTGCTGTGCCATAATCTCTTTAAAAGTGTGACCATGGAAAACAGCATAAATAGCCTCATTCGTAACCTGCACATCCGAGAATCCCATGATCCCATCCGGAATAGCATACCCGCCCGCAAGTTTGAATTCCGGTTCCCCTTTAGGACCTAAACAGACCCTATGAAAACCGTTTTGAAGATTATAAATCTCAAGAACTTCACCTAATTGAGTAGCAGCAACCAACACTCCGTTATGAGGATTATAATCGATAAAACTGCGCCAAGCTTGTGCTAAGGCAGGACGCGCCTCTTTCAATGCTTCTTCGTTCAATGAAGGAATCACCCCACTTTCTTCAAAACTTTCCTTGTCGGTTCACCCAACAGAATCGGCTATCTCCCGAATAGTCAGGTATCAGAAAAGTCGTATCATTGAAATGCCACAAAATCGGGTCAGTAGATTTTAGTGGGGATATGCATATAAGTTCGCAATGCGGAATAAGAAAAACTTCTTGTCAACAACTCCCCTGAGATTCGCTCTAAAGAGTTTGATTTTAGCATTGAATGATTCAGCAAGTGCATTTGAGGAACGGTTGTTGTAGAAGTTGAGTATCTCATCATAATGCTCATAGAAGGTGGCTGCGATGACATTAAAGGAGCGGAATCCCGCTTCTTCGACTTTGTTGTACCAGCGTGCCATGGACAGGCGTGCGGCATCCTTGATTGTGTTTTTGGCAAAGATCATCCGCAGGGAATGGCACAGTCCGTATGCCGTTTTGATGTCCGGGTATTCTTCAAACAGTATCGCAGCCCTTTGCTTTTGCCTGTCGGTCCATTTGTCGGCAGACTTGAACAGGAGATAACGCGAGCGTATAAGCAGTTCCTTGCGGGTGTCTCCATTGGGATAGCGGTACGGGATATACTCCTTACCGTTTTGTCTGGCTTCCTCCATCTCATCATTAGCCTGCTGCATGGCATCCCAACGGTGTTTGATGCGCAGCTCCTGTACGGCATCACAAGCCAGTTTCTGGATATGGAAGCGGTCGATGACCCGGCTGGCTTTAGGGAATGCCGTACGCACGATCTTGCGCATGGAGTCCGACAAGTCAAGCGTGACCTCCTCGACAGCATTGCGATGCTCCTCGTCAATCCGTTGCAGGACAGCGATTACGTCCTCCGCTTTTGTACCTGCAACGACGGCAACCAAGGATTGCTCTGCGTGCGGACCTCACGGTTGGTTACAAACGTGTACAGCTCACCATTGATAGCGAGGATTCGTCGATAGCCAGACAAGGGCCGATATTCTCCGGGAACAGCAGCCATTTATCTGCATGTTCCAACTGCTCCCACTGCCGGAAACCGCTCAGCACTTTGTATTGCTTCTCAAACGTATGCCCGTCGATGTGATAGAACTCCTCAAGCGTATGGCAGGTCACGGGGGACGTCTCCATACGTTTCTTTTAAAAAAGCTCCAAATTCCTTGGAGTAACGAGTCCCTTTGGCTACAATGTCAAGGTCTATCGGGATGCTGAAACTCTTGCCCGTGCGCGTGTCTGTCCACCGCCTGCGACGGATCTTCAGAATCACTTTGTGGTCACGTATCGGGAAATCCGTCACGCTTACCGCTTCCATAAAACCTTTGGATTCAAAGTGTACGTCCTTGCTTAGCTCCGGATGCATCTTCTCGTCCAGACTGATGTGGATTTCCGTAGAAGTCTGCGATATACCGACTATGGAGAAGTAATCCAATATCTGTGTGGGCAGTACAATACTGGCCAACATGCTCAAATAATCGTTTTCCATGCTGTAAAGTAAAGAACTATTCAATTAGATTACAAATTTATCCCCACTAAAAATCTACTGACCCACAAAATCAAGAGCACGCAGAATGCTGTCTTTATCGAAAGAGATCGCTTCTGCACGCAGAAGCGAATCTCTATCCGAAACAAACTCAAACCTAGTTAACTCGCCTTTGTTGGCATCTAAAGTCCAAAATGAACCATCTATACATTTCACTGTTTCTACTGAAAGCATCTCTTCCGGTGAATCCCCTCTCCTGCCAAACGAAGACAGATAATGGAAATCAGGATAATGAAAAAGATGGCAATACACATCAGTACCATGTAAATCCAGGACAACAGCCTGATCACCGGACACATGTACCCGAAACGGATAACGCATATAAACCGAATCAAGCTGAATTACCTTAGAATGTAGTGTCTCCTCCTTAGGAAAAGAAGCATACAACATCCGATCTTTCGGCAAATCTGAAGTGCACCCAGTAAAGATTACCAAAAGAAAGAGAAATGTCAGACAGTATTTCATGAGATTTTAATAATAATATAATACTTTAGATCCGTCATTGGGACAAACCACTGAACCGTATCCAACACACATAGCAGGTGAAGTCCCCTCCCCTGTCGCCAACGCTTCCACATTCATCATTACTAATGATGAAGGATTTTCTCTCTTTTCTCTCATAAACATAGAGACTATAACTACTGTAACAACGGCTAATACCGCTAAAATCTTTATTTTCATTTCATCAATAATTTAATAAATATCAGCAAAGATAAGCGAGTGCATAGAAGCATGCAAACATTCTATGTCAACACTTTTATTGATAACGTCATTTTATTTAATGACGTCTAAATATCAATATATTAGATTCTAATAAGATAGCAATTGTTTTTATTACTAATTCAACAAATAGGGTGGTAAATTCAAACTTTTAAAGTAACTTTGCAACACCAACACAAGATCTGGCAAATATGAATAAAAGAATATTTTTAGTAATTGGAGTCATTATACTTTTTATTATGATTGCCATAGGTGCCTCAACCTATACAATCATTCACTCTCTTATTCAAAAAGAAAAAGAAGCATTCAAGCCACAAGTTGAAAATATCTTGAAGGAGGCAGTTGCCAACAATACAATCCAAAAATGTAAAGATATACCCTTAAATGGTTTTAATAACTCACCTAACAAAATAGGTACGTATGAGACTCGGACCTTCTGTTCAAGAGATACCTTGTTTACCTATCAGCACAAAATTCAAGACGTGGATAGTGAAATATTATTCGCTCGCCAATTGGGGTTACTTATGATGGATAGTTTACAAAGTAGTGATATACAAGCCCTAATAATTAAAGACTTAAATAAAAACGATATAAAAGGATATATCAATACTGGAATCATTGTCTCCAAACATTTACAAAGAGAAATATGGAGTCAACCATCAAATAGCATCCCTCGCAATGCAGAAATGATTACCTATCGTCTAGAAAATGAAATTGTCAATGTGGATTACATAATGTATATCGACTATAGTTTCTCAACTTTGTGGAAGCGAATGCCTAAAACCAATATCTACATCAATTTAGTAGTCGAAGTGATTCTCATCTACACCATTACTCTATTTGTACTATACTATAGGAAACAGCAAAAGAACAGATCTGTATCTACTGTTGATATAACATCAGATCCCAATATTATCACGGACCCCATATCAGTTGACAATACTGTAGAAACAGAAAAGCAGACTAATTCTACCATAAAAAAGGAGTTATCATTCAAGGATCAATTTGTCTTTGAGAAAGACTTTGTCCTATTCAATGACCGTCCGATCAAAATGCCTAATCAACAACAAAAGATATTAATATTTTTCTTAAATAGGCCTAATTACAGAGTGAACAAACACGAATTGAAGGAAGAATTTTGGCCTAAAAACAGTGATCCAACCAATAATATGACAAGCGCAATCAATAAATTAAAGAAAATTTTAGAGGAAATCAACAGTAAGTATACAATTATCACCGACAAGACTAATGAGGAATACTATGTACTAATCAGGGATAAATCAGCAGAAAAAATATAGATATATAAGGATAAGATAATAAAAAGTATGCGGGATACATCACGCACCCCGCACACAACAACCATTTAAGTATTAAACAATTAAACTAAAAACATATGATAGTACTATATAAAAAAACAAGTCCAAATCCAGTGTTGCATCAATGAATGCTAACATAGAGATGAAACTACTCTTAGAATCTTTTCACATACCTGCTTATCTTCATGGAGTAATTTGCTATTGAAAAATATCCATCATCTGATTTAACAGGTTTGTCTGTAAAGTCTACAACATATTAACTCGGAAGCTCAGCATCTGTAAGATTAATCCATTTTTCACGAGGGGTGGTAAACAAACATCTCCAATTGTCCCACTCTCGTTCACTTACTTCCGACATATAGCTTATCTCCCTTCCAGTAAATGAGCTATATCCTCTTGATTGCCTGATTGCTTATACGTTCCATCGCCGCAGATAATAATATGCTTTTCATCTAAACTAAAATTATTTATTCTACAATAAATTGTCCATATACATAACCGCCATTCGAATTGGTAAATTCAAGCAGGTAAGTTCCCGGTGCTAAATCGGCAATAGAGAACGAAGTAGCTTGATTAGCAGCAGTTACATCCACAGAAGATGAATAAACTTCTTTTTTGGTATCATCTTTCACTGTAATATCCACATTACCTATAACCTTTGTAAACTCAATAAATAAAGTAGTGCCATCAATATCTGCAGAAATAGGAATCAACGGGTTGATGGAACGACTCGCTTCTTCTTCAATAATTTCACCATCTAAAATAATGGGTCTACGAAGAATTTGAGTGGACATAGCACACATGGACTGTCCAATGAACAATACCACAATTAACGATAAAATAACACGCAATTTCATATCTTATTTGTTTTGGTTTCGTCAAATGTAGCGCATATTTTTCAGACAGCCAAAGAAATTACCCGGACAAATTCAGGTAGGGTTAATGGCATCTAATTATCTTAAAATCAATAGATAAAAAATAAGGAACAGATATTTACCGGACAATTTCGCCAAACTAATATTTTAGCAAAACGTCCAAATCATCCGAAGCAGATAGATTCAGTCGTTTTTCATACTGTCTTTAGCTTTTGTCACTGAATCAGTCTCCGTCAGAAAAATACTTCCTAAGACCTCATGTTCAATACCAAATCTTAATAGACAGCAAATTTCAATATCATGTTTGGTAAGAGTAGGAAAATCATTCTTAATACGCGTAATAAAATCACCATGTATAGCATTAGATAGATGAAATAACTTATCCCAATCGGCATCCAAAAGCAATTTCTTACCTGAAGTATTCTCTATATTTTTCCCTCTTAACATTATTAGTATATGAAGTGCTTGCATATAAATAGCATAGAGATCATCGGCTTCACTTTCCGGTATATCATGCTTCTTCTCTGTTAAACGAAGAGATAATGCTTTATTCTGATCTTCAAGGACAGACATTTTCCCATGCAATTCTCCTATCTGATTTCGATAATCCTGCAATGTTTCTTTTTGCAAGTCCTGATAATTGAGTATTTGCCTTTGATACATCTTTATGTCAACATCATTTTTACGAATTCTTTCATTGATATCCTTAACCAGTTTTTGATTGGTTCTATATTTATAATAAATATAAATAATAACCATTACTGCAATAAAACCCACAAACGAACTTATTAAAAGAATATTCTTCTTCTCAATACTGGATTGTAGACTTTCCCTCTGCCATTTTTCGTTATTATATCTACCCTGCAAATCTGCTATGGCATTTTGAGTATCAATATCTTGTGTCATCATTCGTAAGGAATCCGCTATATCTTTATAGATCACAGCTTCTTTAAATTTATTTGATTCTTTCTCTAAATCATATAAACACTCACACGCATCTCTCTTAACAACTGGATCAGGGCTATCCAAACATAACATAAGAAAATGTTCTGCATCTTCAAAACGATTCATGTATAAATACAAATTTCCTAATGCCAAATACCCAGAATACAATTTATTTGGAGTTTTTTCTTTCTCAAGAAACGTCAAAAATATCGTTCAGCACCAATGTAATCTTTTCTGAACGATGAATCACTCCTAATTCCAATAACAACGACCCTACAGCTACATATTTATTTGCATTAGAAATATAAATTGCTTTATCATAATAATAGTAGGCGCTATCAAGCCTATTTTTATATAAAAACACTCTACCAATATTCCTATTAGCATATGTCATACAGAGAGAGTCTGGTACTAGAGAATAATAAGTTAAAGACTCCTTATAGCTATTTAATGCAGTATCAAATAATTTCTGTTTCCTATTAAGAGTTCCTATTCCCTCTGATATTAGTCCCAATAATTTAAACTGATCACTGCTTTGAAGTACATCTTTCGCCTTTAAATAAAACGTCATTGCATCCTCTACTTTATCAAGGCTTTCCATCACCCTTCCATAATAATAAAAAGATTTTCCTTTAGCTACAAGATCTTCAGTATGGCCTCCATAATAACCAACAGCAAATTTAATCAGCGAATCTGAAGTAAAATTTATGTAGTTTTTATCCATAGCCTGTGTCATCAATAGGCTATAGTCCGCCTGCGCTTTACCATGAAGAGTTTCCGGAGTTGGGATATGTTGCAAAATAGCCATTGCACTATCCGGGCGAGATTCCATTATTTTCTCAGCCTGAGACAGAGATGACATGACTCCATCCGGCGTCGAATAACATGATACAACTAAAAGACTAAATAAAGCAATAAAAAGGTAACCAAATAGTGAGTGCGTGTTCATTTTCATTAAGTTTTTTCGCAAAAATACGAAAAAAACTTATTAGCTAATGGTTCAAGGTCGCATTTTGTTCCATGCGCTGATGCTCTTCAATCAGCTCCATATTCGATTTCGCTTTTGTAATAAAATCCTTCACTAATTTGTTATTCTTAAACGAATAAGGAGCATCTTTCATGATGTCCTCTATTTGGGGAGTCATAACAGGATAAGGTAGTGTGCTGCAAAGCATCATAAATACACTCGGACCTAAAACTGTTTCGTAGTTATCTGAGATAAATTTTTTGATAAAGCCATTCATATCTTGCATTAACGAATCGCCCTCGTGAGTCAATTGCTCATGAATATCAGCCAAGTCGGCACCATCCATCACCATGCGGGCTTCTTTACGTTGCAATTCTTCTATCTGAACATCCAATGAATTCTTTTTATCAATAAAAGCATAGAGGGCATTGTTCAGAGCGGTTCCTTTTGCTACCAATTCTGTATTTGTAATTGAAACTTGAATATTACCTTTTTCAATCACTAAAGGCATGATGCTTTCGTCACCGATATAGAGTGTAGCCATTACTACCGAATCGACTTTACCTTTCATCGAAAATAGTCCATGCACCACTTCGGCAGAATCAATATTGAGCCACTCGCCATTCTGAAGCACTTTAATAAAAAGCATTTTACCGTCCAGACTGGTTACAGAAGAGGCGCCTTCAATCTTATACTTGCGACTACAAGAGGTAAAAAAAAAGCAAAAGTAAAAGGCAATACTTTATTCATAGGATACACAACTTTTTCGACGACAAAGGTACAACGGATTCGTATGCAAATGAAACATTTTATCAATATTTAAAACTTGTAAGACTCTTTTCTTTAATAATCCTTATAAACATCTACATAAGGACGGATTTTCATTTACTTTACCTAAATTTGCACTTTCGGAGTTGACAAATAGTCAATGAGTTATTGAAGCCGTCAATCCGTTAATCCGTAAAATTGTAACCGTATATTATAGAAATGTCTACCTACGCACCTTTGCCAAGCTATACGTAATGCTCAAGCCCGTAGGGGCTGTATGCAACCTTGCATGTGATTATTGTTATTATCTGGAAAAGTCCCGGCTTTATCAAGAAAATCCCAAACATGTGATGAGCGATGAACTGCTTGAAAAGTTTATCGAGCAATACATCAATTCGCAAACCATGCCGCAAGTACTCTTCACCTGGCACGGAGGAGAGACATTGATGCGTCCACTCTCTTTCTACAAAAAAGCAATGGAGTTGCAGAAGAAATATGCCCGTGGAAGAAGCATAGACAACTGCATACAGACTAACGGAACCCTGTTGACCGACGAGTGGTGTGAGTTTTTTCGTGAAAACAACTGGCTGGTAGGAGTCTCGATAGACGGTCCCCAAGAGTTTCATGATGAATACCGGAAAAACAAGCTTGGCAAACCCTCGTTTGTGAAAGTCATGAATGGCATCAATCTTTTGAAAAAGCATGGAGTAGAATGGAATGCCATGGCGGTAGTAAATGACTTTAATGCTGATTATCCGTTGGACTTTTATCACTTTTTCAAAGAATTAGGTTGCCATTATATTCAGTTCGCTCCCATTGTGGAACGGATCTTCCCGCATCAGGACGGACGTCATCTGGCCTCACTGGCACAGCGCGAAGGAGGAGAACTGGCAGAATTTTCCGTAACACCGGAGCAATGGGGAAACTTTCTCTGTACACTCTTCGATGAATGGGTGAAAGAAGATGTAGGCGACTATTATATCCAACTCTTCGATTCTACCCTTGCCAACTGGGTAGGCGAACAACCGGGAGTATGCTCCATGGCAAAAACATGCGGACACGCCGGCGTAATGGAATTCAACGGAGACGTCTACTCATGTGACCATTTCGTGTTTCCGGAATTCAAACTGGGCAACATTTACAATCAAACTTTGGTAGAGATGATGTATAGTGAACGCCAGACTGCTTTCGGACAAATGAAACAAAAGTCACTTCCCACCCAGTGCAAAGAGTGCGAATTTTTATTTGCCTGCAATGGTGAATGCCCCAAAAATCGTTTTTGTCGCACAGCAAATGGTGAACCGGGACTAAACTATCTGTGCAAAGGATATCATCAATTTTTCAAGCATGTGGCTCCTTATATGGATTTCATGAAAAACGAATTGATGAACCAGCGGCCGCCGGCCAATGTGATGGACGCTATCAAAGAAAACAAATTGATCATAGATTAAAATAGTAAAACAACGAATCATTCTAATTTTTTTATAAACTAATGAACAGACTCAAACTTTACTTACTGGCGCTGACTGCGCTGGCCGTTTGTTCCGCAAAGGCGGACGAGGGTATGTGGTTACTGCAATTAATGCAGCAGCAACACTCTATCGATATGATGAAAAAACAGGGACTGAAACTCGAGGCACAGGATTTGTATAATCCTAACGGAGTCTCACTGAAAGATGCCGTAGGTATCTTCGGGGGAGGATGTACCGGCGAGATTATTTCACCGGAAGGATTGATATTAACCAACCACCACTGCGGATACGCTTCCATCCAACAACATAGCTCTGTAGAGCATGATTATCTGACAGATGGATTTTGGGCAACTTCAAGAGACAAAGAATTGCCGACTCCAGGACTGAAATTTACATTTATCGAACGCATAGAAGACATTACGGATATTGTAAATTTAAGAATTGCCGCTAAAGAAATCACTGAATCAGAATCATTCAGCAGTACATTTCTTAATAAACTGGCTAAGGAGTTGTTTGAAAAGAGCGACTTGAAAGGAAAAAAAGGAATCGTTCCTCAAGCTTTGCCTTTTTACGCCGGAAATAAATTCTATATGTTTTATAAGAAGGTATATCCGGACGTACGTATGGTTGCCGCTCCTCCTTCATCAATCGGTAAGTTCGGTGGTGAAACAGACAACTGGATGTGGCCACGCCATACCGGTGACTTTTCAATGTTCCGTATCTATGCCGACGCGAATGGCGAACCGGCAGAATACAGTGCTTCCAATGTCCCCCTGAAAACCAAAAAACACCTGAACATCTCTATCAAAGGGCTGAAAGAGGGAGATTATGCCATGATTATGGGATTCCCGGGAAGCACCAGCCGTTATCTCACCGTCTCGGAAGTGAAAGAACGCATGGAGGCAAGCAATGCCCCCCGTATCCGTATCCGCGGAACCCGTCAGGACGTGTTGAAAGAAGCGATGAATGCCAGCGATAAAGTACGTATTCAATATGCCAATAAATATGCAGGTTCAAGCAACTATTGGAAGAACTCCATCGGCATGAACAAAGCTATCATCGATAACAATGTTTTGGGAACAAAAGCAGAACAGGAAGCTAAATTCGCTAAGTTTGCCAAAGAAAAAAATAATACCGACTACATGAATGTAGTGGCAAAGATCGACGAGGCTGTAGCTAAAACTTCTCCAATCAAATATCAACAGACCTGTCTGACGGAAACATTCTTCGGCGGTATTGAATTCGGTAGCCCATTTATGGTAATGGACAAACTGAAAGAAGCATTGGAACAGAAAAACGATTCAAGTATTGAAGCTAACATCAAAGTGCTGAAAGAGGTATTCAACGACATCCATAATAAAGACTATGATCACGAAGTAGACCGTAAAGTGGCCAAAGCCCTGTTGCCACTATACGCAGAAATGATTCCTGCCGGACAGCGTCCTGCCATCTACGATGTGATTGAGAAAGAGTACAAAGGCGACTACAATGCCTACGTAGATGCAATGTACGATACTTCAATTTTGGCCAATCAGGCAAACTTTGATAAATTCATCAAAAAACCGACTGTAAAAGCAATCGAAAAAGATATAGCCACTCAATATTCACGTGCCAAGTTTGACAAATACACCAATCTGGCCGAGCAAATGGGAAAATTGCCGGAAGAACTGGCTTTATTACACAAAACATATATCCGTGGACTAGGTGAAATGAAATTGCCTGTACCATCTTATCCGGATGCCAATTTCACTATCCGCCTGACCTATGGCAATGTGAAACCATACAGCCCGAAAGATGGTGTATATTACAAATACTACACAACAACCGACGGAATCCTTGAAAAAGAAAATCCGGAAGACCGTGAATTCGTAGTACCGCCAAACTGAAAGAGTTGATCGAGAAAAAAGATTTCGGACGCTATGCATTGCCCAATGGTGAAATGCCGGTTTGTTTCCTGTCTACCAATGACATCACAGGCGGTAACTCCGGAAGTCCGGTACTGAACGAAAACGGCGAATTGATCGGTTGTGCATTCGATGGTAACTGGGAATCACTGAGCGGTGACATCAATTTCGATAATAACCTGCAACGCTGTATCAACCTGGACATCCGTTATGTACTCTTTATTCTCGAAAAGCTGGGAGGATGCGGACATTTGATTAACGAAATGACGATTGTTGAATAATGATGAAAAGAAACTTATTATCTGCTGCGTTTGCACTGATGGCATTGGCCGTCAGTGCTGACGAAGGAATGTGGATGCTGACTGATCTGAAAGCACAGAATGAAGCTGCCATGATGGATCTCGGGTTACAAATCCCTATAGAGGAAGTCTACAATCCGGATGGAATAGCTTTAAAAGATGCTGTTGTACATTTCGAGGCGGATGTACCGGTGAAATCATCTCGGCGGAGGGATTGGTATTGACTAATCACCACTGCGGATATGGAGCAATTCAACAACATAGCAGTGTAGATCACGATTATCTGACAAATGGATTCTGGGCAATGAACCGGAACGAAGAGTTACCCTGCAAAGGGTTGACAGTAACCTTCATCGACCGTATCCTGGACGTGACAACCTATGTAAACGAGCAACTTAAAAAAGATGACGATCCCAACGGCATCAATTATTTGTCTCCCAAATATCTGGCAACGGTTGCCGACCGGTTTGCAAAAGCAGAAAATATCCAAATCACTCCGGCAACACGTTTGGAGCTGAAACCATTTTACGGAGGCAACAAATACTATCTATTTGTAAAGACAGTCTACAATGACATTCGCATGGTAGGTGCCCCTCCTTCTTCGATCGGCAAATTTGGAGCTGATACCGACAACTGGATGTGGCCACGCCACACAGGAGACTTTTCTTTATTCCGCATTTATGCAGACAAGAACGGTCAGCCGGCTGAATACTCTAAAGACAATGTTCCTTTACAAGTAAAGAAACATTTGACAATCAGCCTGGCAGGAGTTAAAGAAGGTGATTTTACATTTGTCATGGGATTTCCCGGACGCAACTGGCGCTACATGATTTCCGACGAAGTGAAAGAACGAATGCAAACAACCAACTTCATGCGCCACCACGTACGTGAGGCACGGCAGGCCGTACTGATGAATCAAATGCTGAAAGATCCGGCAGTACGCATACATTATGCAAGCAAATATGCTTCCTCCGCTAATTACTGGAAAAATGCCATCGGTATGAACGAAGGTTTGGTCCGACTGAAAGTGTTGGATACCAAAGAAAAGCAACAAGAACAACTGTTGGCAATGGGACGTGAGAAAGGCGATGACTCTTATCAAAAGGCTTTTGATGAGATACGCTCGATTGTGGCGCATCGTCATGATGCCATGTATCATCAGCAAGCCATCAGCGAAGCATTGGTAACGGCACTCGATTTCATGAAAATTCCTTCAACCGACGGATTGAAAAAAGCACTTGAAAGCAAAAATGCCACAAAGATTAAAGAAGAAACCGATAAGCTGAAAGCAGAAGCAGATAAATATTTCGCATCTGTTCCGTTTCCGGAAGTAGAACGACTCGTAGGAAAGAAAATGCTGGAAACCTATGCCGGATATATTCCGGAAGATCAGCAAATCGGTATTTTCAAAGTAATAGACAGCCGTTTTAAAGGGAACAAGGATGCCTTTATCGATGCTTGCTTCAAGTACTCGATCTTTGGTTCGAAAGAGAACTTCAACAAGTTTATCGCTCACCCCACTCTTAACAAACTGGATAAAGACTGGATGATCCTCTTTAAATATTCCATCACGGACGGACTGTTGAAAACGGCACTCGCCATGAAGGATGCCAATAAGAACTATGATGCAGCTCATAAAGTATGGGTAAAAGGTATGATGGATATGCGTCAAGTTGCCGGTACGCCTATCTATCCGGATGCAAACTCAACCCTGAGGTTAACTTATGGTCAGGTATTGCCGTACGAGCCCGCCGACGGGACAGTATACAATTACTATACAACACTGAAAGGGGTAATGCAAAAAGAAGATCCGGATAATTGGGAGTTCGTAGTGCCTCAAAAACTAAAACAACTGTATCATGCAAAAGACTTCGGACATTACGCGATGGAAAACGGAGAAATGCCTGTTTGCTTCATTGTCAATACAGACAATACAGGAGGAAATTCCGGAAGCCCGGTATTCAATGGAAAAGGGCAATTGATCGGGACCGGATTCGATCGTAATTATGAAGGCCTGACAGGAGACATTGCTTTCCGGCCTTCTTCACAACGTGCCGCAGTAGTAGACATCCGCTATACTCTATTTATTATTGATAAGTATGCAGGTGCCTCACACATCATCAAGGAGCTGGATATTGTAGAAGAATAATAAAAAGACAGGGTACACTTCCGTTCAAACGGCGTACCCTGTCTCTTTTGATTATCAATGAAGTTTTTTCTCAGTTTCAGCATCTGATATGCTATAAACTCTTGTCCTATATAAAATCCTCTACCAAATACATTTCTTCAACCAGGTCTTCCATGGTCTGTTCCAGGTTTTTTACCGCTTCTTCGGGTGAATCCCCATACGCATTACACTGCATATTTACAGTAAGCCAAGCATAATAACCGCCATCGGATGTGCGCTCAAGCATATAATCAGTCTTATTCAATTTCATATCGGAAAATAATTAGTTAATGTAGGTACAGTGACAGCCGAATGCTGATCAGCAAGTCGTTCAAGTTCTCCAATGATCTGTCGTTCACAGCTACGAACCCAACGAATAAATTCCCGGTTGGGAACATACGTTCCGGCAAAACGAAGCAACGACTCCAAATCGAAAGATTCTCCAATAATTCCGGCACCGGCCTGCCGGGCATCATAACATTGCAATCCTGCTCAATATGAGCAGGAACCATCAGTACAGGTTTGCCCAGATACATCGCTTCACAGATAGACTCAAAACCGGCCGTACTGGCATATGCTCTGCAACCGGCCATTCTATTAAGAAATTTCACATCATCAATCTGATGAAAACTCAGTGTGGCATCCACTTTAGTCACCTCATCAGCATCCTGTTTATCCCAGAAAAAGTGCATAGGAATTTCAGGATGCAAGGCATGGAAAGCCTCTACACTATCTGCAAAACCTGAGTTAACCATATATCCGTGAATGTAGTTACCCTGTTCCGGCTGCATAGCGGTCGCTTCCCTGCGAAGCAGAGGAGGAACAACGGATATCCGTTCAGTCCGGTCCGATTCCATTTTACGAAAAGAGAGTGCCAACCGCCTGCTAGCACGCAGACTCGTCATCCGTGTGAAAAAGCGCAACATGGAGAGTTGAATCACACTTTTTCGGGGAAACTCAAAGTGGTTGTGCAAAAACAGATATTGGTGTCCGATGCAAACATAAGGAACGGAGGGACGGAAGAGTGCGTAGGTAAGTCCGGTCAGAAGTTCGTAGAAGTTGATCACAACTTCCGCCCCTGTTTCCTTAATGCGCTGATTGATATAACACATACTGCGAAAATATTCCGGTACGTGTATCAGATTGTATGCAAAACTCTTTTTCAGATCAGCCCGTTTATTTTCGGCTGTAGGCAAAAAATTCGGACTGGTGAAACGCTTTACCGGTGCCTGGATACTCCGGTTGAAAAAGCCGGGCAAGGTACGTGACGAACTTTTGCCGACAAGAACCTCCACTACCTGGTGCCCGTTACGTAATAACATGTCTTCAAGGGTAATGGCTTGGGTGAAATGCCCTCTCCCCTCTCCTTGCACAATAAACAGAAATTTCATGATGCTATTGTTATGGATATAGTTTGTTTTTCCTTATGATTATCTTCCTTTAGTAATCCACTATCAAAATAGCGGATAGTCCAGTTACCATCTTCATCTTCAGTAAGAGCCGAAAGTGTTTCTACCCAGTCGCCTGAATTCAGATAATGGATATCTTCATAAAAAGTATTGGCAGGATGGTGAATATGACCGCATATCACGCCATCACACTTTTTAGCCCTTGCCAGGCCAACAAGCTCTTTTTCAAAATCAGAAATATAAGAAACGGCAGTCTTTACCCTATTCTTAATAGACTGGGAAAGGGAATAATAAGGTTTTCCCTGCTTCATTCTGCGGAGATTGTATACCTTATTCAACCATAACAGAAAAGTATATCCTGTGTCGCCCAACTTAGCCAGCCATTTCATTTGAGTAGTCACCGTATCAAAAATATCTCCATGTGTCACATAATAACGTCTGCCGTGGCTTTCGTAGATACAGTCTTTCACAATCTGGATATTATAAAAATTCAGAGGTGCCAGATTATCTAGAAAATCATCATGATTACCACGAACATAAATCACTTGTGTCCCGAAATTCTCCATCATCTTCATTATTACTTTGAAGAAATCCGTATGTTTAGCTTTCCATTTACCCAAACCGCTTTTCTGCAAATGCCATCCGTCAATGATATCACCATTCAGAATTAAGCGATCACAATTTATTGATTTCAGGAAGTGAGTGACTTCCTCTGTCTTGGAGTGTTGAGTTCCCAGATGAATATCCGAGAGAACTACTGTGGGATAATACGTCCGTAAATGCATAACTTTTGTTTTTTTCGTTACGCAAAGATCCCGTTTCCGGATTACAGGAGGATGAATGTAAGGTTACTATATGATGAACAAAATCGGGACTTCTCTGTTATTATAATAAAACAAATAACTATATTTGCCCCCTGTAAACGAGGGCTCTATATTTATCAAAAGAAAGGAAAAATTATGGAAAAATTTGAAGATTTAATACAGTCACAAAGTCCCGTTTTAGTAGATTTTTTCGCAGAATGGTGCGGCCCCTGTAAAGCAATGAAACCGATTCTTGAGGATCTGAAACAGCAGGTAGGCGAGAAAGCCCGTATTGTAAAAATCGATGTGGACACACACGAAGAACTAGCTGTAAAATACAGAATTCAGGCTGTGCCGACTTTTATCCTTTTCAAAAAGGGAGAAGCTGTCTGGCGCCATTCCGGTATGATTCAAGCCAGCGAACTGAAAGGAGTTATTGAACAATACACATAAAAACAAAGAATGAAGAAAGTATTATCATTAGTAGCTTTGGCCATGATCAGCACCATTATGTTTGCTGTAAACGATGGAGTCAAAGCAGATCAAAACAAAAAAGAGGCAAAGAGCGGTGAGGTTATCGTGATGAATAAAGAGATGTTTATCAACGATGTCTTTGATTACCAGAATTCAAAAGAGTGGAAATATAAAGGTGATAAACCTGCCATTATCGACCTGTATGCAGATTGGTGTGGTCCCTGCCGCATGACAGCCCCGATTATGAAATCGCTTGCTAAAGAATATGACGGAAAGATCGTAATATATAAGGTGAACGTGGATAAAGAAAAGGAACTGGCTGCACTATTCAATGCAACAAGTATTCCCCTCTTTGTATTTATCCCAATGGAGGGCGAACCCCAACTGTTTCGTGGAGCAGCAGATAAAGCCACTTATAAAAGCAATCGACGAGTTCCTGTTGAAACAGAAATAGGACTGAATAAATTCAATAATAAAAAGGCATGGTTTTCTCAACGGAACCATGCCCTTTTATATGCTGCCGTCTTCACTATCTTCACTCCGAACGAATATCAAGTTATCAATAAAACAATTATTCCCTACATCTAAGATCGGGACATAAAAGCTTTGCCTATCTGATGTGTTTACCCAACCATCTAATATTCACCAGTTTGTTTCTTTTATATTTTGCTATTAAAAGCTTAGAATTAACATAATGTTAAAGTTAGTCTTTTAACCGCAAAACATTAGTTATTTGGTAACAAAGATCAAGTCTTTTGGTACTAAGAAAATCAAGTATCTCCTGATAAATTAACACTGTTAACGAGATTGGCAGAACATCTGCCAAGACACATCATTTAAAATATCCAACCGGATGATTCATCATCGGCATTTGAGTATCCTTTAATTTCAAAGCAGTTTTGAGCCGTGCCAGATCCATCGATGCACGCGGGACTGTGGCCAGACGTGCAGCCGAACAGAACAACGAGATGTTTTGCGAAACAATCCCTGCATCCATAGCTCCCATCAATTGAACATGATTACTCTTCGCATCACCCAGCTTAGACAGATCACTGACCAGCACCAACGATACCGGCGCATTGTTGACAAAGGCCTGACCGCCAGCAACCGCAGAACGGTGATCTCCCTCAGAAATCAGATTGAGCTTATGCCCTTTAGCATCATATAGGTAAGTTCCTTGCGGAAGCACCACATATATGTCGATATCCTGACGATTCATGGCTGACGGAGCTGTACGTTTGCCTTCAGATGACCGGTTAATGCCATTGGCAGCCCAGAGTAAATCGGATAAATCGGTATTACTCAAAGCCTTCGAAGCATATTCACGAGTAGAATGACGTTCGGATAACGCTTTCATTAGCAGTCCGGCACGATTCATATCGGGCTTAGGTAACTGAATCGTCCGGTCGGCAGCATAGCTTGCCACCGACAAAAGCAGGAAACACACTAAAAACTGTAACTTTTTCATAATTATGTATCTTTTTAAGTAAAGTACAAATATAAAAGAATCATCAGTCAACATCTTTATTTCAAAAGAAAATTTAACAAAAAAGGCCTGTATCCCAAACCGGACACAAGCCTTTCTCTATAAATCATTTACGTAGATTATTTCTTACCGAAATAGCGGTTATAAAGTCCTTCGAAACCTTTACCATGACGAGCTTCGTCTTTACACATTTCGTGTACGGTATCGTGGATAGCATCCAGATTCAAAGCTTTAGCACGTGTAGCGATACGTTTTTTGTCTTCGCAAGCACCGGCTTCAGCATTCATTCTCTTTTCAAGGTTTGTTTTAGTATCCCATACGCAATCACCCAACAGTTCAGCAAACTTAGAAGCATGTTCTGCTTCTTCCCAAGCATAACGTTTGAAAGCTTCAGCTACTTCAGGATAGCCTTCGCGATCGGCCTGACGGCTCATAGCCAAATACATACCAACTTCAGTACATTCGCCCATGAAGTGATTGTTCAGGTCTTTAATCATTTCTTCGTCACAACCTTTAGCTACACCGATTACGTGTTCGTCAACAAAAGTGAGTGCACCACCTTCTTCTTCAACAACTTCTACGAATTTGCTTGCAGGAGCTTTACACAAAGGACATTTCTCAGGAGCTGCGTCACCTTCATAAACATAACCGCAGACAGTACATCTAAACTTTTTCATTTCGTCTTAATTTTAAATTAATTAGTCAATACGTATATTATTTAAACATTTCTTACAAACGCCTTTATAATAATAGTGCACTTCGCTTACTTCATGTCCATACATTTGAAGGCCTTCCACTTGTTTCATCTCAAGCTGGCATTTCAAATCATAAATACGCCCGCAACGTTTGCACAGAAAATGGGCATGTTGTGAAGTGTCCGCATCAAAATTGGTGTTCCGCTCGTCAATAGTAAGCATTTGTGCCGCTCCCTGCTCAGAAAACAGCCTCAAGGTATTATAGACTGTAGTCTTTGAAAGTGTTGGCATAGAGGGAGATAACTCCGTATATATTTCATCAGCCGATGGGTGTGTCTTATGTTCCATCAAATAGTTCATGATAGCAATTCGCTGCATGGACGGTTTGATGTTGTGCTCTAGTAATCGGTTGTATGATTCCATTTTCTTCCTCCTTTCCAAAATTGTATTTATTACAATTTTAAATCCGATGCAAAGATAAAGAGTTCTTTTATTTTCGCAAACAAAATACGAATATTTTTTTGATTAAACAGAAAAACGGCATACAAAATTGCTTTCGTATGCCGTTTCTTATGACAATAATATGTACGTATTAAATTCCTTTAGGGTTTTCACCGTATTGGTTGCTACCCGGCTGTCCGTCCTGAATAGTCAGGAAGAGATACCAAAGGCTGCCGATCACCGGTACGAAAGTGATAAACAACCACCATCCGCTTTTACCGATATCATGCATACGACGTATACTAACAGCAATCATAGGCAGAAGCATAGCCAAATAATAAATACCTACAAATACGCAAATCGTACCCAAAATAGCATCAATAATACTTGCGACAATAGCAAAAATAGCCATGAACAAAACAAACATCCAGTATTCACGTCTTCTGGCTCTACCGTCGAAATCTTTCCACTTCTTTAAAACATCAATGTACTCTTTCATCTTTCAAATCTTTTAATAGTTAATAATTGTTGGTATTTTGTGTTTATTCCTATAAACTGCCACAAATATACTAACTACTATTTATATTTTTTATATTTTCCGCATTTATTTTAGCAAAAAAAAAAAGAGCTAGCCTTTCACCCAACAACATAGTGCCAAAGCCCTATACAAGCCGATCTATAGTCCCCTATTCCTCAACAAAGGTTCTATGCCCGGTTCTTTACCCGAAAGTTCTTATACATATCCATCGCATCGTCGATGCCTCCGGGAGTGAGAATATAACGACGGAAACGGGAAGCCACTTCCTGATTAAACAGATCACCGGTTTCCTTATATGCTTCAAAAGCATCGCTATCTAACACTTCGGCCCAAATATAACTGTAATAACCAGCCGTATAGCCGCTGTTCATGATGTGATTGAAGTATGTAGTACGATAACGAGGAGGTATCTGACTTAGCAAGCCACGCTCTTTCAGCACAGCAGCCTCAAATTCAGTGACATCCATATTCCGGGGAATCTCTTTCAGTACATGGTAATCCATATCAAGCAGAGAAGCGGCAAGATATTCGGTTGTGGCAAACCCCTGGCCATACTTTCCACTCTTATCGAGTTTCTCAATCAATGCAGCAGGAATCACTTCACCGGTCCGATAATGTTTGGCATATATTTTCAGCACCTCCGGTTCGAATACCCAATGCTCCATAACCTGAGAAGGTAATTCCACAAAATCACGCGGTACACCGGATACGGCATGAAAGTGTACATCTTTAAACAAATTGTGGAGTGCATGACCAAATTCATGGAATAAAGTACCGGCCTCATCGGCACTAAGCAGGGCAGGCTGTCCCGAAGAAGGCTTGGTAAAGTTACACACAATCGTAACTACCGGCGCCAAACGTTTACCGTCACGATAGGTTTGAGAACGATAAGTTCCGCACCATGCGCCTCCCCGCTTACTATTACGAGGGAAAAGTCCATATACAGCACACCAAGATGGGTTCCGTCTTTATCTTTACACTCAAAAGCCTGTGCCTCTTCATGCGGTTTCGGAATGTCTTTAATTTCGGTGAAAGTAATGCCATAAAGTCTGTTAGCTACATAGAAAGCACCTTCACGCACATTATTCAATTCAAGATAAGGACGCACTTCATTCTCGTCTAAACTGAACTTGGCTTTCTTCGCTTTCTCAAAATAATAGCGCCAATCCCATCCTTCGGGGGTAAAGTTAGCGCCTTCCTTCTTTATTTCAGACTGAATATCAGACAATTCCTCCTTGGCTTTCGCCACTGCAGGAGTCCAGATCTGATTCAGCAAACGATATACATTTTCCTCGTTCTTTGCCATGCGGTCTTCCAAAATGAAAGAAGCATAATCGGCATATCCCATCAATTTGGCTTTCTCCAGACGCAAAGCAACCAATTTTTTCACGATTTCATTATTATCGGCCTCATTGCCATTGTTGCCGCGATTGATGTATCCTTTAAAGATTTTTTCACGTAACTCGCGATTATCTGCATATTGCAAGAAGGGCATTACACTCGGATTGTGCAAAGTGAAAAGCCACTTCTCTTCCATACCTGCCCCTTTAGCCGCTTCGGCTGCGGATGCCACAAGACTTTCGGGTAATCCGGCGAGATCTTCCTTCTTATCAATCACCAACTCAAAAGCGTTGGTTTCTTTCAGCAGGTTCTGTCCAAAAGTCAATTGCAACATCGAAATCTCACTATTGAGTTGACGCAACTTCGCCTGATCCACAGAATCAAGATTGGCACCTCCACGAACAAACTTCTTGTAAGTTTCTTCCAGTAACTTATTCTGCTCCTTATCCAATCCCAGTTTCTCCCGACGTTCATAAACTTCTTTCACACGGGCAAAAAGAGCCGGATTCAGACTAATATCGTCCCGATGTGCCGAAAGCAACGGAGTAATCTCTTTATTAAAAGCCTGCATTTCATCGTTCGTGTTACAACTGTTCAGACCACTAAACACAGTACTCACCTTATTTAACAACTCTCCACTCTGATCGAATGCAGCGATGGTATTATCGAAATCGGGAACCGAACGCTGATTGACAATAGCATCTATTTCTTTTTTCTGTTCTTCCATTCCTTTCAGGAAAGCTTCTTTGTAATGCTCTACTTTAATCAAGTCGAACGGTGGAACACCGAAAGGAGTTGAATACTCTGCCAGAAAAGGGTTTCCGGCATCGGTGGCTGCTTTCTGTCCGGCTGTGCCGCAAGCAGTCATCACGGCGGCCATTCCGGCAGCCATAAACATCTTCTTCATGTTTTGTGCGATTTAATAATATAATGTATCAATTCAATTTTGACAAAATACAAAGATTCGATTAAAATGTCTACTTTGCAACAAGAAATGATAAACTCTAATAGAAAATGAACTACGGATTCGTAAAGTTGCGGCCCGTTCCCCGCGTAAAAGTAGCAGATTGCAAATTTAATTCTGAAAGATTGGAGGGTCTTATTACCATAGCCGAAGGTAAAGGAGTACAGATTCTCACTTTTCCCGAAATGTGCATTACCGGATATACTTGTGGAGACTTGTTCGCCCAGCAACTTTTGCTTGAACAGGCAGAAATGGCTTTGATACAGATTCTAAACAGTACCCGCCAACTGGACATCATTTCCATACTGGGCATGCCGGTAGTAGTCAACTCCACAGTAATTAATGCTGCAGTAGTTATCCAGAAAGGCAAAATACTGGGAGTAGTGCCCAAAACTTACCTGCCTAATTATAAAGAGTTCTACGAGCAACGTTGGTTTACATCCGCCCTACAAGTCTCGGAAAACAGTGTGCGGCTTTGCGGACAGATTGTCCCGATGGGCAACAATCTGTTGTTCGAAACTGCGGAAACAACTTTCGGCATAGAAATCTGTGAGGACCTTTGGGCTACCGTTCCGCCCAGTTCCTCACTCGCACTGCAAGGGGCTGAAATCATCTTTAACCTTTCCGCCGATGACGAAGGTATTGGTAAACACAATTATCTTTGCTCTCTGATCAGCCAGCAATCTGCACGCTGCATCTCCGGTTATGTTTTTTCGTCGAGTGGCTTCGGTGAATCGACAACAGATGTTGTTTTTGCCGGAAACGGACTTATTTACGAAAACGGATATCTACTGGCACGAAGTGAACGTTTCTGCTTGGAGGAACAGTTGATTATCAATGAAATTGATGTGGAATGTATCCGTGCAGAGCGTCGGGTCAACACAACTTTTGCTGCCAACAAGGCTAATTGTCCGGGTAAAGAGGCTATCAGAATTTCTACAGAGTTTGTCAACAGTAAAGATCTGAACCTAACCCGTACATTCAATCCACATCCTTTTGTTCCGCAAGGAAGCGAACTCAACAGTCGCTGTGAGGAGATCTTCTCGATTCAAATAGCCGGACTGGCACAACGTCTGCTACATACCGGAGCAAAAACAGCCGTAATAGGTATTTCCGGAGGACTTGACTCAACACTCGCCTTATTGGTATGCGTCAAGACATTCGATAAATTGGGATTATCTCGCAAAGATATTCTGGGTATAACCATGCCGGGATTCGGAACAACCGACCGCACTTATCACAATGCCATCGACCTAATGAATTCCTTGGGAGTTTCAATACGGGAAATCAGTATCAGGGAAGCATGTATCCAACACTTTAAAGATATCGGACACGATCTCAATATACACGATGTAACATACGAGAATTCACAGGCACGCGAACGTACCCAAATCTTAATGGATATAGCCAACCAAACATGGGGTATGGTGATCGGAACCGGAGACCTGTCGGAACTCGCATTGGGATGGGCAACGTACAACGGAGATCATATGTCGATGTATGGTGTCAACGCAGGTATTCCCAAGACACTGGTGAAACACTTAGTACAGTGGGTAGCCGAAAACGGTATGGATGAAGCATCCAAAGCAACTCTGCTGGATATTGTGGACACTCCTATCAGTCCGGAACTGATACCGGCAGATGAAAACGGAGAAATCAAACAAAAAACGGAAGACCTCGTCGGTCCTTACGAACTACACGACTTCTTCCTGTATTATTTCTTACGGTTCGGCTTCCGCCCGTCAAAAATCTACTTCCTGGCACAAACTGCATTCAGTGGAGTTTATGATGATGAAACAATCAAAAAATGGTTGCAAACTTTCTTCCGCCGCTTCTTTAACCAGCAGTTTAAACGCTCTTGCCTGCCGGACGGACCGAAAGTAGGAAGTATATCCATCAGCCCCAGAGGAGACTGGCGCATGCCAAGTGATGCCAGTTCGGCTGCATGGCTGAAAGAAATAGCCGAATTGTAACAAAGACGATACCTCTTTTTAACATGACACTGCGATCTTTGCAGCATCATATTAAAAAGAGGTAAAGTTATGAAAAGACATCTTATTTTAGCATTTGCTTTATTGGCATCCAGTGTTGCCTTAAATGCAGTCAATTCATTGCCGGACGATGATAAATCCGACAATAAGAACAAAACAGAACTCAATTCTGTCGTCAAAAAGACATGGGAGTTCTACTCCGCCATCAAACAACCTTCTGCCGATGCACTGGCTAATGCGGGTAACTACAAATTCGGGCAAGAAGCCGGCTATCTCTATAACCAATTCATGAAGATCTATGTAGTCAGGGAAGAAGTGGTTCCCGGAGACCCTACCCGCCGTACCGTAATTCGCAAACCCACTATCTACAACGCAGTACGCTCCATCGAGAAACAGCTGAACAAAGAGCTCAAAAGCAACAAAATGACCAGAGAGCAAGTAGCTGCAGAATTCACAAATGTACTGAAAGTAGCGATTTCTGCCTATGATTCCGAAAGCGAATCATTTGAAGACGCTTTACAGACAAATCGCAAAAATGCAACCGACCTTCTCTCCGTATTTCAAAATGTAAAACTGACAGAAATCTAAAATTCTTTTTTTCAATAGGTAAATAAATATTAATGGCAAGTCTTGGGCAAAAGAAAACTTTTGCCCCCGCACTCGCCATGACTAAACACTCAATGATTAGTACTTATGAACAGTAAATTTCTCCTGCTACTCTGTAGTATGTTATTGTGCACTTCACTTGCATTCGCACAATCAATCAAAGTAACAGGTACAGTCACAGACAAAATGGGGGCAGTAATCGGTGCCACTATCATGGTGAAAAACTCATCAAACGGAACTGTCACCGATATAGATGGTCGTTACAGCATCGAAGTTCCTAAAAACGCAACACTACTATTCTCTTTCGTAGGTTACAGCACAGTAGAGAAAGAGGTAGGTAACAACACTGTAATCAATGTCGAACTGTCCGATGACATTCAGGCCATCGACGAGGTAGTGGTCACTGCAATCGGTATCAAGCAGCAAAAGAAGAAGATCGGTTACACAACCCAACAAATCAACAGTGAGGTATTGAATGCCACTCCCAGTCTGAATGTGGGCTCGGCCCTTTCCGGACAAGTAGCCGGTCTGTTGGTAGCCAACCCTACCGGTATTTTCCAGGCACCGAGTTTCAAACTGCGCGGCAACGCACCATTGGTTGTACTGGACGGAGTTCCGGTAGAAACCGACTTTTTCGACATCTCAAGTGAGAATATTGAAAGTGTCAATGTGCTAAAAGGTACGGCAGCCTCAGCTTTATACGGTTCACGCGGGAAAAACGGAGCAATTCTGATCACCAGTAAAACGGCCAAAAAAGAAGGCTTGGAAATCAACTTCTCTACCAACAACATGATCACAGCCGGCTTTGCAGTGCTTCCCGAGACACAACATCAATACGGTAGCGGTTCAAATGGTAAATATGAATTCTGGGATGGTGCAGATGGCGGCATTTCGGACGGTGACATGACTTGGGGACCCAAATTAAATGTAGGAACCAAAGTAGCTCAGTGGAACAGCCCGATCAGGGATAAAGTGACTGGAAAAGAGATTCCCTGGTGGGGAGATGTAAAAGGTACTCAGTATGATGACAAATCGCGCTATGAACGTGTACCTATCGACTGGGTATCCCATGACAACCTGAAAGACTTTCTGCAAACCGGACTAGTAACCAACAATAATATCTCAATAGCTTATAAAGGAGAAAAAGCACGCTACTTCGTCACCGGACAATATGCTTACCAAAAGGACAGGTGCCTTCTACTGAAATGCACAGTGGAGGTATCAACTTCAACTCTACCTTTGATCTGGCTAAAACTTGCAGCTGGATGCCAATCTGGCCTACAACAAAATAGTTGCCCCGAGTTATCCGCGCTACGGATACGGACCTAAAAACCACATGTACACCATCGTTGTATGGATGGGAGACGATGTGAACGGTAAAGAACTCCAAAAACACAAATACGTTCCCGGGCAGGAAGGGTATCGGCAGGCAAGTTACAATTATGCATGGTATAATAATCCTTACTTTGCAGCCGAAGAGCTCCAGCAATCCGAAAGTCGGGATGTGGTGAACGGGCAACTCCGCCTGAATTATCAAATCCTCCCCAATCTGAACATACAGGGACGTGCCGCCTTACGCCAGAAAACAATTCTTCAGGAAATGAAAGTACCCAAAACTTACATGAACTACGGTGACTCCCGGGAAGGTGACTACAAAGTATGGAATGACCGTCAAACTAATGTAGACGCTGATGTACTGGCTACCTACACTCAAGATCTGACTCCGGATATCCTCTTCACCCTGAATGCCGGAACTTCGGTATTCTACCGTAATTACCGTCAGGAATATCAGTCTACCGACGGTTTGATTGTTCCATTCGTATACAGTATCAAAAACACACAAGGTCCTTCCATTACCGATGCCAACCGAAATGAAAAATCAATCCGTAGTATTTATGGATCAATCAACCTTGATCTTTACAAATATGCCTATCTGACGTTGACAGGACGTAATGACTGGTCATCTACTCTGGCAAAAGGCAGTAACTCTTACTTCTATCCTTCTGTCGCACTGAGTACTATGGTATCCGAATACATCAAATTGCCAACATTTATGGACTATCTCAAAATGTATGGTTCATGGGCGGTTGTCTCTACCGACCTGTCTCCCTACCAGATCATGTCCACTTATACAAAAGATTCCAATTACGGTTCGAATCCATCTATTTCCTACCCTTCTTCTCTGGTCAACTACTACATTAAACCTCAGAAAACGACATCCTAGCCGGATTGTCAACTGCATTCTTCCGTAACCGGTTATCTTCGACCTGACTTATTATCGATACGATGATGAAACCAGATTATCGACCTGAATATTTCGAATGCATCGGGTTTCACCAGCCGTAAAGTGAACGGTAACCAATATACCACCAACGGATGGGAAATCATGGCCAATGTACAGGCTATCAAAAATAAAGATTTTCAATGGGATTTCTCCTTGAACTGGAGTAAGAGTGTAAAAAAACTGACGGAAATATATGGCGGACAGAAAAAGTTCGGTGACCTGAAAGTGGGCGACCGTGCCGATGCATTTTACGGTTCACAATGGCAGAAAAGTGCTGATGGAGAATTGATTCTGGATGAAAACGGTATGCCTACCAAAGACGCATATAAACAATATCTGGGACATCTGATCCGAACTTCCGAATGGGTATGCAAAATACTTTCCGCTACAAAGACTTCACACTGTCTGTCGATCTGGACGGCGCTTATAAAGGAGTAATCTATTCTGTATTGAGCGAAAAGTTATGGTGGGGAGGAAAGCATCCGGAATCAGTGGAGTACAGGGATGCACAATATGCCGTCGGACACCCGATATATGTACCCAATGGGGTAGTCGTAACCGGAGGAGAGCTGAAACGTGACATCGACGGTAATGTAATCTCTGACACACGCACCTACAAACGTAACACGACAGCGGTCGATTGGCAACAATGGTGCCAGAACTATCCTTATCAAGCTTATGTATCTTCGAAAGAAAATGCCAAATTTGCCAATGTATTCGACCGTAGCTACATTAAGCTCCGCCGAGTGGCACTGACTTACAACTTCACCAAACTACTTTCGAAACAAAGCCCCGTGAAAGGACTTACAGCTACAGTGTTTGGCAACAACCTAGCTGTCTGGAAAAAAGTCCCCTTTGTCGATCCGGACTACACCGGAGACAGCAACGACGGAGGTGCCAACGATCCAACCGCACGCTATATCGGCATGGGCGTCAACATAAAATTCTAAACGAATAAGAAACTAATAAGAAATTATAAAATGAAAAAGATAATATTACTCATCGTATCTGTGTGGATGTGCGTTTCCTGTGGAAATCTGGAAGAGATGAACATTGATCCGGACAATGCCACCCAGACCCACCCCAAACTCCTGCTTACCCAAATCTGCATGAATGCTTTTAAAAGAGGGACTGACGGAATGTATGCTACCAAAAAAGTAATTCAAGCCGACGGAGAGAGTGCAGATCAATATTACAAATGGACCCGCGGAAGTTTTGGCTACTATGACAATCTCCGCAATGTACAAAAGATGGGTGAAGAGGCAGAACGTGTAAATGCTCCGGTGTATACGGCACTCACTAAGTTCTTCCGCGCCTACTACTTCTATGAACTGACTCTCCGTTTCGGAGACATCCCCTACAGTCATCAGGCCTTGAAAGGAGAAAAGAAGAAATATACACCCGAATATGATGCACAAGAGGATGTTTTTGCAGGAATCCTCCAAGAATTGAGAGAAGCAGACGAAATACTGGCAAATGACGCATCTGTCATTGACGGAGACATCATCTATAACGGAAATAGCACCCAGTGGAGGAAACTGATCAACTCTTTTCGTCTGAAAGTGCTGATGACCCTCTCCAATCATACAACAGTCGGGAATATAAATATCGCTTCTGAGTTTAAAAACATTGCGACAAACAGCCCGTTGATGAATAGCCTGGCAGACAATGGACAGTTGGTTTACCTGGATCAGCAGGGCAACCGATATCCTCAATTCAATGCCCAATGGTCCGGCTATTATATGGATGATACATTTATCCAACGTATGCGCGAACGTCGGGACCCACGCCTGTTCATCTTCAGCGCACAGACCAACAAAGGAAAGACTGAAGGAAAACCTATCGACGACTTCAGCTCTTACGAAGGAGGAGACCCTGCCGCCCCTTATAGCGATGCTATTATCAAAGTTAGTGAGGGTACCATATCGCCCATCAACGACCGTTTCCGTACAGATCCGATTGTAGAGCCCACCATGCTGATGGGATATGCCGAACTACAACAAATTCTTGCTGAAGCTGTTGTACGGGGATGGATCAGTGGCAATGCACAAACGTATTACGAGAAAGGTATCCGCGCCTCATTCTCTTTCTACGAAACCCATGCAAAAGATTATGCCGGCTATCTGAACGAGAACGCAGTGGCCCAATATCTGAAAGAACCATTGGTTGACTTCACCCAAGCATCGGGTACTGAAGAGCAGATAGAACGCATTATCATGCAGAAATACCTGGTTACATTCTACCAAGGCAACTGGGATTCCTTTTACGAACAACTACGTACCGGCTACCCGGACTTCCGTCGCCCAGCCGGAACAGAAATCCCCAAACGCTGGATGTATCCGCAAGGAGAATATGATAACAACGGTACTAACGTAGAAACGGCTATTACACGCCAATTCGGTGCAGGAAATGACAAAATAAACCAAGCTACCTGGTGGCAAAAAAAATCATAGAATAAAATATATACTCTTAACCCATATTTATAATGAAAAAGATTATTTTAAGCAGCGTATTATTGCTATCCGGCTTCTTTATCCAAGCGCAACAAGCTCCCGATAAAATCAGCTTTAATTCCAATGGTGAATTTAAGATAGCACAATTTACCGATATGCACTTGGGACATGATCAGGAGAAAGACCGAATAGTGGGAGATATGATCAAAGAAGTACTTGATTCTGAAAAGCCTGACCTCGTGATATTTACAGGAGACAATACTACTATGAATGAAGTCCGGCAAGCTTGGGAAGCCATATCTGCCGAACTGTCGGCCCGCCGGATCCCCTGGACAGCCGTATTGGGAAATCATGATGACGAATATGCCGTAAAGCGTGATGAAATCATTCGTATCATCCGGGAACAACCGTATTGTATGATGAAACAAGTGGCAGAAGGAATAAAAGGAGAAGGTAACCATATTCTCCCTATTTACAGTTCGAAAGACGGAAATAAAACAGCCGCATTGCTTTATTGCCTGGACACAAATGCTTATTCGAAGATAAAAACAGTAAAAGGATATGACTGGATCGGACGATCTCAAATAGACTGGTACTCCCGCGAAAGCCGGAAGTACACAGAACGGAATGAGGGACAACCATTACCTGCATTGACCTTCCTCCATATTCCGCTACCGGAGTACACCCAAGCATGGGAATCGTTCGAAACCAAACGTTACGGAGACCGTAACGAAAAAGAATGCAGTCCCAATATAAACAGCGGTATGTTTGCCAATATGCTGGAATGCGGTGATGTTATGGGTGTTTTTGCCGGACACGACCACGTAAACGATTACATCGCTACTCTCTATAACATCGCTTTAGGATATGGACGAGCTTCGGGCGGAAAAAATACTTACGGAGATAAAACACCAGGCAGTCGTATCATCGTATTGAAAGAAGGTAAACGTGAATTCGATACTTGGCTTCGGGAAAAAGGAAATATGGCAAAACTGAATGTATGTACATATCCCGGCTCTTTTGTAAAAGAGAAATAGAAATCACTTTTATGAGTATTCAAAAAGAAACGGCTATAAAAACTTTTTAGGTGATTTACAGATTATCCCTCCAACCTATAATAAACACTTATCGAATTATAGTTGGAGGGATAAATCTATTTGGTAAAAAGTGAATCGTTACAAAACTCCTTTACTGGACGGCAATTCGAAATGATAGATATCCCTCTTCAACGCCATCTTCAACGCACGGGCCAGCGCTTTGAATATTCCCTCTATCTTGTGATGCTCATTCTGCCCCTCAGCCTTAATATTGAGGTTCATCTTGGCTGCATCACCAGAGACTTTAAAAGTGTAAAACATCTCGGTAGGCATTTCTCCTATCTTTCACGCTTAAACTCGGCATCCCATACCAACCACGGACGTCCTCCGAAATCCAGGCATACCCTGCAAAGGCAATCATCCATGGGCAAAGCATAACCGTAACGTTCAATTCCTCTTTTACTACCCAGCGCCTGATAGATACACTCACCCAATGCGATAGCCGTATCTTCGATGGTATGATGTTCGTCTACCTCGAGGTCCCCCTTCACCCGGATCGTTAAATCCATACCGGAATGTTTACCAATCTGCTCAAGCATATGGTCAAAGAAACCTAACCCGGTAGAAATGTCACAAGTACCCTTACCATCCAGATTGAGAGCTACTAGGATATCGGTTTTCGTTGTCCTGCGTATTTCTGCCTCCGCTCTCCTGCAAAGGAACTCAGCCACCCGATCCCAATCAGTAGTGGCAAGAGCACAATAAGTTTCCAGTCCCTTTCCAGCAAATCAATGGATTCCTGAAGGTAAATGGCACGGCAACCTATATTTTTGGCCAATTCTACATCTGTCGGACGATCTCCAATGACAAAGCTGCCCTCCAGATCATATTCCGGATTGGAAATATACTTAGTCAACATTCCTGTACGCGGCTTCCTGTAGAAGCACAATCTTCGGGCATACTACGATCTATCAGGATATCATCGAACGTAATACCTTCTCCGGCCAGAGTTTTCAACATCAGATTGTGCGCCGGCCAAAAGTTTCTTCCGAAAGAAGTGCCCAAACCATCCTGATTGGTCACCATGACAAACTCAAAATCAAGTTTACTGCGAATAAAGCCCAAATTGTGGAAAACTTTAGGATAGAATTCAAGCTTCTCCAGTGAATCGAGCTGATAGTCGACAGGCGGCTCAATGACAAGCGTGCCATCACGGTCAATAAAAGTACTTTCTTTTCATTTTCCTATTGATATTTTTCAGTGCTCCAATCAGTTTGGCATTCTCAGCCCGTGTACCTACAGTCACACGAAGGCAGTTGCCACAATGATATGGAATTTCGATTACGTACAATAATACCCTCTCCCACCAGATAATTATAAATTTTCACAGCATCGGTCACACGTGCCAGAAAGAAGTTGGCATTCGATGGAAATACCTGTAATACCCAAGGCAACTCTACGAAAGCTTCTTCCAGATACCCTCTCCTCCTTCAACCCAGCGTTCTATCTCGTAGTATTTGTGGAGCATTTCTATAGCTTGTTGCTGAGTCAGCTGATTCACATTATACGGATACTTTGATTTTATTCAAAACACCGATAATCCTCGGAGGCAAAAGCCATCCCCAAAACGAATAGCTGCACAACCAAACGCTTTGAGAAAGTTCAGTAAGATAATCAGATTCGGATACTTATCCAACTCTGACAAAATGAGGGTTCATCAGAAAATCATTATAAGCCTCGTCCAGAATGACCAATCCTTCTAAATCATTGATCACCTTTATTATCTCAGACCGAAGCAGATCATTTCCCGTCGGATTATTGGGTGAACAAAGGAAAATCATCTTAGTCCGTTCATCCGCAACTGCCAACAACTCATCGGCAGAAAACTGAAAATCATCGTGAAGCAGCACTTTGCGGTATTCCACATCATTGACATCGGCACAAACCTGATACATGCCGTAATGTAGGATCGATAGCAACCACATTGTCTCTGCCCGGCTCACAGAAAGCACGAAACACCAAATCAATAGCCTCATCACTGCCATTTCAGAAAGATATGGGCAGGAGCTTTTTTATCTTGGACAATTCCAACTTCAGATCCCGTTGCATCGGATCCGGATAGCGATTGTGCGGCAGGTTATACGGGTTTTCGTTAGCATCCAGAAAACAGATGCTGCCGCCCACTATATTCATCACGGGCCGAAGAATAGGTTTTAGTCTCCAGATATTCGGACGGGTTAATTCTTGCAATGTTTTCATTTTCTTATCTCCAATCTAACAGTTACCGCATTTTTGTGTGCATCCAGGTGTTCATTGGCAGCCATCACCTCGATAGCCGGGCCAATAGCCGACATTCCACTGGGAAGTATCTCTTGAAAAGTGATCTTACGGATGAAACTGTCCAGGCTCACTCCACTATAGGCTTTGGCATAGCCGTTGGTAGGTAAAGTATGGTTAGTTCCCGAAGCATAATCACCTGCGCTTTCGGGAGAGAAGGCACCCAAAAATACCGAACCGGCATTGACTATCTGTCCGGCTACTTCCATATAGTCCTTCGTCTCAATAATCAGGTGCTCAGGAGCGTAAGCATTGGTAAGTTCCAAAGCTTCCTCCATATCCTTCACCAATATCAACTTACTGTTAGCCAAAGATTTTTCGGCAATATCGCGACGGGTTAGATAGCCTAATTGGCGTTCGACCTCGTAAACGACTTCCGTTTGTAGCTTCTCAGAAGTCGTAACCAGCATCGCCTGGCTATCCACTCCATGTTCCGCCTGAGAAAGAAGATCGGCAGCCACAAACACCGGGTTGGCAGATTCGTCAGCCAGAACCTCTACCTCCGACGGCCCCGCAGGCATATCAATGGCGACATCCCGCAGGCTGACAAGTTGCTTGGCAGCGGTGACATACTGATTGCCGGGACCAAAGATCTTATAAACTTTAGGAATACTCTCGTCCTTAAGCCAGCCCACCAACCCAAAAGCCTTTTGTTGACTCCTTAAAGATTTTGCTGAGACGAGCCAAAGCGGCAAACAGGATAGCAGGATGTACCTTTCCATTCTTATCAGGCGGTGTACAAAGTACAATCTCTTTACATCCGGCAATCTTAGCAGGTATAGCCAACATAAGCACAGTAGAGAATAGAGGGGCTGTCCCTCCGGGATATACAATCCGACCTTTCAATAGCAACAGCTTTGCCAGCAAGTAACACCTTCCATCGTGTCCACCTTTTTCCCCTCAAAACGCTGTGCAGAATGAAATGTCCCACATTACGTTTAGCCAGATAAATAGCTGCCTTCAGTTCGATGGGTACCTCCTTTCTGCTTCTTCTATTTCCGCAGAAGTAACAGCCAATGAGGTGAGTTCAGCTTTATCAAACACAGCCTCATATTCCATGACCACCCGGTCCCCTCCGGCTCTCACACGGTTAATAATATTGCGTACAGTATCGAAAAGATTTTCTGTCTCGCACAGGACGCTTCAAGATCTCATTCCATTGCGACCGGTCCGGATATTTAATCAGTTTCATAATTTTTAACTTAAGAGTTCAACCAACAGATTTTCCTATATAATCATCTTCTCAATAGGCAACACCAAAATACCTTCCGCTCCCAGCGCTTTCAGCTTACCTATGATCTCCCAAAACCGTTTCTCATCGAGCACTGTATGTACAGAGCACCAACCATCTTGTGACAACGGCATCACAGTAGGACTCTTCATACCCGGTAGCACAGCAATAATATCTTCCAGTTTATCTTTAGGAGCATTCATCAGTACGTACTTTTTATCTTCAGCAGTTTTCACAGCATACATGCGGAAAAGCAATTCGTCCAATATCTCTTTTTCTCCTTACTCATATTCTTGTTGCCTATCAGCAAGCTTCTGATCTCATACGACCTCCACTTCTTTCAGACGATTGCTGACCAGAGTAGAACCTGAACTGACAATATCGAAAATAGCATCCGCCAATCCGATGCCGGGAGCAACTTCTACAGAACCGGTAATGACATGCACTTCAGCCTTCACCCCGCTACTTTTCATAAAAGCATCTAAAATTCCGGGATAGGAAGTAGCTATCTTCTTTCCGTTAAACCAACTCAAACTGATATTCACATGTCTTAAGCATAGCCAAAGACAAACGGCATTTGCTAAACCCGAGACGCTTAATGATTTCTTGGCATCTCCTGCCTCTCTACAAATTCGTTTTCTCCTACACTATACCCAGGTCGGCAACTCCTGTAGCTGCTAGATTGGGGAATATCATCGTCACGGAGAAAAGCACCCCAACCGGGAAAGTTGGACGATTGTATGAGTAAAGTAATGTTTGGTTGTGCTCAGTTTGATGTCTGATTCTTCAAGAAGGGCCATCGTTTCTTCAAAAGACGCCCTTTGGTTTGTACCGTGATTCTTAACATAATTACAATATCTTAATTTACAATTTATAATTGATATATAGAATAAAAAGGCTCACCTATCGGTAAGCCCGTATTCTATCATATATATACACAATACCATCTTTGCCCACCGAGTTATTCGATTGAGTAATGATGATGGCGATGTGTAATAGTAATGTTCATATCTTTATTGTTTATGCGACAAAAATAAAGTATTAGTTCTGGAATCACCAAACAATTATCAGAAATTCTTCTATTTTTCTTCAAATTAAAGGAAGAATCTCTTCATCTTCTACTCACATGAAAAAATGCATCTCCTCTGGCTTCTCCTTCGGAAAAGGAAGTGCAGAGAGTTTCTGCACAATTCCTCATCTTTATTATAAAGACGTGCCCTCAATTATCACAATGTTACGCTTCACTTCTTTAATATGCGCTTTGAGCAATTGGCATGTGAATCATTAGTACTGATCGACTTACGATAACGTGTCTCCATTTTGATGTCACCCCGTAGTCTGTAACTTCCGGAGTAACCCATGCACAGATTTCATCCAAAGTACGGCCTGATACCTTCCATGTAGCGTATCAATCCATCCCTGGTATTCGGGACGGGGTTTCAGATGCTAATCACTTCATCGTTATCCTCATAAAATTCCATTTCACACCGGCTTCATTGTTAGCACAACCAAAGCAATTATATCCTTCCATCCCCTTCCACGGGTTAATAATCTTTTTCATACCTTTTTCGTTTTAGAATGCTCAAAGATATAAATCTTTTCGCAAAATGCGCACCCATCTCACCACCAGAACTTATCATCTATAATCCGTTTGTTATACAGATGTTCTATTAAGAAAGGAAAAGCATGAAACAGTAGTAGACAAAGCCCTTCAAGGTATTTCAATCATGGTTGGCTCGAAAACCCACCATACATTTAGTTTTGCAAACTATTATAACCCGTCAAGAATGCATTTCGGCGTATTGAGGGTACTGAATGATGATAGCGTTGACCCTGAAATGGGATTCGATACACACCCTCACCAGAATATGGAAGTCATTTCTATCCCCCTGAAGGGGTATCTGAGACATGGCGACAGCGTAAAAAACACCCGGACAATCACACCCGGCGATATCCAGGTTATAGGAGTACGGGGAAAGGTATCTTCCACAGTGAATATAATGGAAGTGACAAAGAGCAATTGGAATTTTGCAAATATGGGTATTCCCGAGAATTGAAAATACAGAGCCGGAATATAACAACTACGATATTCGTCCTTTATTGAAAAGAAACGAACTTGCTCTAATTATTTCACCGGACGGTAAAGTACCCGCTTCCATTAAGCAAGATGCATGGTTTCTATGGGAACATTTGACGCAGGAAAGAGCTCTTGAATACAAGTTGCATCAGGAAGGTAACGGAGTTTATCTTTTATCATCGAAGGAGATGTGGAAGTTGCAGGCAACCGATTGTCACGACGTGACGGCATCGGTCTCTTGGGATACAAAGAGCTTTAAAGTGGAAATAACCCAAGAAGCGACCTTATTGCTAATGGAAGTACCAATGCGATAAAATGAGTATTCATTTTCGCAAAGATAAAAGGCTGCCTCCAATAGCGAAGACAGCCCTTTATTTATTGAGAACACTGTATTATCTATTTCTCTTCCGATAATTTTCAAGTCCTGTTTGCAAGAAATTGATATACTTGGATATATCCTCATCATAAGCATACGACTTGTTCAGCGGATTACCCTCATTGTTCTATCAGAACATAGAAAGGCTGGCATTGGCACCAAAATTCACACGCTGCAGATAACTACATTTATCACCTACCGTACGCAAAGTGCGTTCTGTACCATTTTCCATGATCTTCACCGGTTCAGTAAGCGGAGTCCCATTGTCAACATAAAGAGTAATCAGTACGTAGTCATTATTAATAATGCTGCTAACCTTCGATCGGTCCATACGGCAAGCTCCATTTTACGACAGTTCACACAACCATATCCTGTAAAGTCGAGCATTACCGGCTTGTTATGCTGACGGGCATATTCCATACCTAAATCATAATCATCGAACTTGCATGTACCTCATTGGTATAAAGATTAAAATCCTGGTTTTCATAGGCGGTAGCACTAATGGCTTCGCTGGCGCCCCCAAGCCCGAACCATATAAACAGTAAAAGAATAATGAAACCAGTGCCATGAAGAAACGAGATACACTTTACTTTCGTATCATCGTCATATGAGGAAATTTAATCTTACCCAACAGATAGAAACCAAGCAGAGCAAAAATAACAATCCACAAAGCAAGGAAAGTCTCAATGATCCAGAATTCTCCATCCATAAGCCAAATCGGCAACAGACAGGAATTTTAAAGCAAAAGCTAATTCCAGGAACCTAATGTCACTTTAATCACATTCATCCAACCACCAGACTTAGGCATTGACTTCCAGCCAAGACGGAAATAAAGCGAATAAAGTAAATGGCAGAGCTAAATGCAAAGCCCAACATACCAATCGGGGAGCGACTACACTACCCTGTAGTAGAAACCTGTACTCAACAAAAATCCGATAATAGGACCTGTACAAGAAAAAAGATACAAGCGATAATGTAAACGCCATCAAAAATACTCAGTAATCCGTTTGTGAAGCTTCCGCCTTGCTATCCACTGCCGTAATTCCATTTTGCGGGAAGTGTCAATTCGAAAGCTCCGAAGAAAGAAGCAGCAAATACGATCAACACATCAGACAGAACAAGATATTGAAACAGCATTAGTGGTAGCTTCAAAGCACTGGCACCAAATATCAAGGTAATGGCAAGCGCCATAGATTACCACGATGGATGCCCCATAAGTCCATGCATCCCGATGCCTTTCTTTGTCCTTGCTTCGCTTCCAGGAAGAAACCGTTTTACGGAATGATAGGCCATACACAAAGATGAACAAGGCCAGCAAACCTCCTAAAATCCTGTAATAAAAATATAGATCCATGACATATCTTCCCGAGAGTCTAAGTTCTCACCAAATTTCTTCAAATCATTAATTACAGGTCCATAAGTCAACACTGCCTATCGCAGTGGTAACAGTTGTAGCTGTCGGTTCTACAATACACCGTCTCGTAACAGTGGCGACTGGCCTTTTTACCGGAGTTGTAGGGTTTCTTTGCCGAGACTTCCCGGCAGTAGCAGCGCATTCAATTCGGAAAATATAAAGGGAACTTGTGGAGGCAGACAATTTTCATCGTTGCATGCACCATATTCCAGATACCCTTCATTGAATAGTCACCGCCGGTAAACTTTATCTCTGTATAAATTGAGCCGTTTTTCCAAAATAGCGTACTTTCATTTCGAACAGCCGTCAAAGTCCGAAACTTCTTTCCCCGAGGGGTTAATTTACCAACAACTTCGGCACCTGACATCTTCTACATTGAAAAGTAGCGGAGATAGTACCATCACCTAAATCGGTAGAATATACATGCCAACCGGCATCGATCGTACCCGTAAAAACGATTTCCGCTTCTCGCCCCGACAGGGTTTTCAGCTCCGTTTTAAACTTCACAGGCTCTTTGTATCTGTGCCTGCGCCGTAAATACGACCAGCAACAAAAAGCAGAAAAGAGGATAATTTCTTCATTCTTAAAATTGTTTATGATGTTTCTAGAAATATAACAGCTATCGGATTTTCCCGGTTTGAGGTTTTGGCTAATCTTAAAAGCTATTATTTATTTATAACTAAAATTCATAATCTACACAAGCCCGGTTCCTTTGTCCTGCCAAAATCTTACCGGGGCAGCCATGCTCGGATGGGTAGCATAGAACTTCACATCATCCAGATTATCAAATTCACTATACAACGCAATATTCCAGGCTCTTCCCGGATTCACATTCAATCCGACTTCAATTTTGCGGATCACAGAGGATTTCCTGGCAGGTAATGCTCCAATAGCCTTAAATCCATTCATCACAACGAGTTTCCTTCTACAGGAACGTCGTCTCTTTAACTTTAAATAATACAATGTGTTTTGTACCATTACAATGTTATTTTAATTCATTTGTTTCTTTTACATCACGTGCCAAAGCTGGCTTTAAGCAGTTGCAAAATTACTCATTTGTTTCCAAATATACCAAAAGGATGTTAATAATAGAATAAAGCAGGCGGAACAGGCTCGGAAAAGACCACCGTCGTACGGAAAATCATTGAGAGTCTACCAGCTGGTGTGAAGTAGTATTGCTACCTTCAGGATTCATACTATAAAGACAGTAGCCACGGCTGCAATGAAGAACGCCGTGAATATCAATTTGACCATCTACGATGCTTTGAATGGAGCCTTTGTTCAAACATGTTGCCCTGCTTAAAGAAGGCTAAAAGCGTAACGAACAAACTCCACTTTACTATTTAACTTTGTACCCGCCAACCCGAAACGATCCATACCGGAACCACGTGAAGTGGTCATAATCGAAGGTATCCAGCTTCATGTGACAGCTGCCGCAATAGGATGGATCTGAAAATATTTTGTAGATGCCGACCTGACGAACGGTTGATCCGTGTGATCCAACGTGACGTAAGTAGCAATGTGACTGCAGAGAGGCTGTAATGGAGCGATATACGCGCGTACGGAAACCCATGCATTTTACAGTTCATCGAACCATGTAAACGTTACGCGACATCAGCTCCTAGAAGCGAGGGAGCAACAAGCAGCCATCGATATATTGACTCATGTATAAAAAACACATCGGTAGGCCATAAAACGGCATCTGATAATTTACCTCGCTTTCTTCTTTCCTGTGTATTGTCTTGCCGCTAACAAACAAGCAGTAAATCTCCATAGAGGAGTCCCTCTGCAACACGATCTGAACAAATCAAAGATAGCGGAGAGCCCTCTGTTGTTCTGACTCTTTATAGTTCTACTTTATTTCATCAATGGCGAATAATGAAGGTTTCCGTTACAACCCAGTGAACAACTCGCCAAAAGTTTAGGAGTGAAATTGGTGAATAGAAGTAGCCAAAAACGTACCGAACTCATCCGAAAGTTACTAAATGGCGAAGGAGATATTATCGCATACAAATATCTTCGACAATAAAGAATTAAAAGAGGAGCCTGATCTATTGTGGCGAAGAAGTAATCACCCACCAGGTAATCGTCCAACGAACCAATGGGAAAACAAAACCGCTAAAAGATGTAACTGAGTTGGTTCTGAAAAAAAATATATATGATGCAAACCGGGCAATATTACGAACGACGAAGCTGAATCCAACAAAGCGAGCCGGAGAGCGCATTTCGATTCATCAGCAACTAACAAATGACAGCATTACTGCTGAGGATTTGATAACCCAAGCAAAATTCCTTATACAGCGTACTGATAATGATGTCGCTTGAATGCAAATCCTATTATCCTAACCTGAACACTAGTCTGTTCATCAGTTTTCTTTGATCTCCAACGCGCTTCCTGGGCTGTACGTAAAGATTGTCCGCAACTGGCAGCAGCATCGTGAAACAAGCAAACAGAATATGACTTCGCTGGCATACCGCAAGTATGAAACGATATTTTGAGATCAGTAAAGCAATGCCTTCATTCTCCCATTTTATCCTTTTAAGAGGGTAAAATCTCCCATTAGTGACAACTTATTCAAGAAATATGCGCGATAGCTGGACTGGCGTCTGTTGCATCCTTGGCCTATACCGAATCGAACTTCGATACAAATCCGCCGTATCAGCGGCCGGAGCAAAGGGACTGATGCAATTAATGCCTGCCACCGCCCGTGCAATGGGGTTCCGGGCAAAGAGAAAACCCGGAAGAAAGTATCAAAGCTGGGTGGTGAAATACATAATGCAGGACAGATCGTGCTGCTAAGCATGGTGCCGGATAAACAGGAACGGATTAAGTTTATATACTCGCTTCATATATACGGGCCGTGGATAGTTATTTTTGATTTAAACGGTAATCAAGTAGATAAATACGGTAAGAATAAAACCGTATGGATAGATAATGGCAAAATTACATCCTACTAAAAGCAATGAAGAATATCATGTCGGATCCGGTATGCAAAACATATTTCCGTGGAATAGAATCTACAATTTGTCAGAGACATTAACTCCAAGATATGAATCATATAAGAAGAAAATAAAAGTTGAAAAGAGGCAAAAGCTCGCAATTATAACTGCAAGCCCTTGCATATAGTATATTTTATTTTTCCCTTCTGTTAACAAACTCACAATAATAACGGCTGCTACCGCCGATAATGGGCAATGCAAACAATATCGGATCTATCATCGGAAAAGGATAGGCTTCGATCAACACATCCTTACCGAAAAGCCACCTCATACTTCCATTGCGAGCCTCTCTGGTGCAGAAAGGCTAAGCGCAAACAAACTACCTATAGTCCCTATCCGTATTTGCCATCACCTGACGGGTAAAGTAACGTCTCCAATATAAAGCACAAAAATAGGCCGGCAGGAAAGCTGCAGCGCAAATACCCATAAAAATAGAAGTTCCACGGGCTATAATATCGTTAAACATATAGCAGATAATATAACCTCACCAAAATTGAAAATAAACTCCCAAACGGATCACATTAGTCGGTTTCCACGTGAACGAGGCTTGTGGTACCATAAATATCGGAAACCAACTGAAGTCTTCCATCGTATGAAACTGTGAACTCCGTAGATATGCTGGCAGAAAGGATACAGAGTATAAAGAGCGCTACAAACCAATCCGGTGCATTCTTTATAGAAGTATGGGATGATTTATCCATATCTTTGACTGCTTCCAGCTAGCAACACCTTCGGTCTTAAGAGAAAAGATTGCTCAATGCACTCCGTACGATAAATAGCACCGCTACGGTAATAAATCAGAAAACACCCACCACGGTTTAGTTGTTTGCTAAACCGTCATTCAAAACGAAGTCCCGAAAACCAATCCAACTCCCTGATAAGTGAAGTGACTAATGTATACCATTGAGGTGAACTCGGTAACAGGCATAGCTGTCCACCCTTGATGTCCCAACGCCTTAAATTTTCAGGAACTAAGGAGCCATGTCCGTCATCGCCTGATTGGCTCAGTAAAGCCCATATCCAGTACCCGGATACAACGAAAAGCAGAAACAGTATACAGCCAAACAGGCTAACCGCACCGCTCGTAAAAGCATCTGTAGGCACATTCTTTCATACCTCCCGCGATCACATAGGCAGCTATTACCAATGTAAATGCATATTAAAGTGAAATATTAAAATCAATCTGGAAAATCTCGTTCGATAAAGACAAAGCACCACTTTCATATAAACCACTGGCAGCAGATACAAAGGCATTCCGAGGAAAATCACATTGCAGAACAAAGACTTAGCCCCGTGAACGATAATGCCTGCCTAACAATTGAGAGAAATGTAATTTACATTCACCTTTAATTCATTCTGCTCGTCCGGAGTCCGAAAAATAAAGGCACCACTAGCACCATATAAACATATTCAAAAAGCAAAGCCACTGAATACTCCATACCAAAAGCCGCTGCTACCCCACCAAAGCCGACAATAGCAGAGGCTGATATATGTGCGGCACCATAAGAGAGTGCCATGCGATAAACGGATTCATCTGTCATATCTCCACCAGGTAATCACTGGCGGAGTGATGTTTTCTTTATAACCTAAAACTAAGATAGGCCAGTGACAGCAGATAGGCTATCACAATCAGTCCAAGGGTAAATGTATTCATCGTGTTTTATCTTTTCGTCGTCTTTATTCCAGTATTTGAAGCCAAACCAAGCAGCAAAGAGCACACAGTTGTCGAAAGCAAGTATGGCAAAATGATAAGTGAGTCGCTAATTCCAAACATTCGTGTATCAGATTTCGATTAATATTGGTGCAAATGTAAGGAATTTATTGAAATAGAGAAACAAAATGCAGAAATTATCAGAAGGAAAGGAATAAAATAAAAAGCTGCCCTCGTTTTATCAGAAGCAGCTTCAGCCAATAAACGGTTTAAAACTTATCGTAATGAATTTTTTCTCATCAAATTTCTGTTTCATTCTTGTAGTTGCTGATAACCAACGGAATCACAATAGCACTATATCTCCCGGAAGCCCGTATATTTACGAACAACCCTGATACGGTCTTCATAAGGATAAGCAGCTGTCCATACCGCACCCAGCCCTGTGCTTCGGCAGTGTTTCAATAATATATTCCCCTGTGCAGCAGCCGAACAATCCAGATACCAATAGGGAAGATTGACTACATCTCCACATACAACAATGGTGTATAGCGAGCTTGAGTCAGCATCTTTGCATAAGGTAAAGCAGCGTACCATCGAATCAAGAGCAACTCGGTCGGTGACCATCACAACCCCACGGACGAATATCTTTTCCGGATGGTGCAGCCATTCCGGCACGTAGCATCCAATCTATTTTTCTTTCTACTTGTCTAAATAAGCCCGCACACTTTTACGTAAAAATATTATCCAACGCAGCATTGATGTCGAAGGGACTCTCCTTGAGAAGCAGATGAACAAGCTGCGAATGAAATCATTCCCAGTATCCCGATCACCCATAAATCGCTTTCCTTTATTACCATAATCTCTTTATATCAAAAGTTTCAATCTGTTTTCCTGAGCTCTTCAATGAAACGGTTTCACGCTTCATCATCATGCCGCCTATCACGAAGGGTTTTATATTCACCGGATAATTCTTTTGCCAACTCTTCTTTCGATTTCGGACTCATCAGCCGAGCAGCAACACCCGCATTCTGCGAAGCATCCTTCAAGGAACAACTGAGCGTGATAAACCGGAGCAATCTTCAATGCTGTATGTAGTTTAGAGGTCGCTCCTCCTATCAACAAATGGAATATCCAATCCGGCTTTTCTAATTCCATAGCCACATGTACCCATCTCTTCCAGTGAAGGAGTAATCAACCCACTAAGTCCGATCATATCCACTTTCTCCTCAATGGCTTTTGGACACCCGATTCAGCTGGTACCATCACTCCCAAATCAATAATATCGTAATCCATTACATGCCATCACAACCGAGACTATATATTTTGCCAATGTCATGCACATCCCCTTTCAGTGTGGCCAGCAAACTTTTCCTGCCGAAGCAGTACCTTCCACCTTTTCCGATTCTATAATAGGTTGTAAGATTGCAACGGCTTCTTCATCGTACGGGCTGTTTCACCACTTGTGGAAGAAACATCTTACCTGCGCCAAACACTCGCCCACATGATCTCATTCCATTCATCAACGGTCCTTCAATCACATCCACCGCTTTATCATATTTAGTAAAGCCCTCAGCAAGATCTCTCTTCCAGAAAATCCCTCTGATTCCTTTTACCAAAGCATATTGTAAGCGTTCTTCTACCGTACCGTCCCTCCAGGCATCATGTTTTACCGGTTGCCCAGCCGAAGTATTACCCGCAGAAGCCTCCTTTAACCGGTCAGCCAATTCTATCAATCGTTCTTAAGATCACTCTCCGGTTTAATACTACATCTTCAACTCTCTCAAGTACATCCACGGAATATTCTGTATACAATACAGTTACCCGGATCACAATCCCCATATCCATCCCTTCTGAATGGTATGGTAAAGAAATACGGCATGCATCGCTTCACGAATATAGTTGTTTCCACGGAATGAGAACGAAGATTACTTACTCCCCACTGATATGGGCGCCTGGAAGATTCTTTTAATCCAAGCCGTCGCCTCTATAAAATCTACCGCATAGTTATTATGTTCCTCGATCCCTGTTGCCACAGCCAATAAAAAAGATCAAAAATGATATCATGCGGATTGAATCCTATCTTATCTACAAGCAAATGATAGGCCTGTTCGCAAACTTCTATTTTACGGGTGGCTGTATCAGCTTGCCCTTTCTCATCAAAGCCATCACTACTACAGCCGCGACCATATTGGCGCGAACCGTACGAGCATGTTCAAGGAATTTCTCCTCTCCTCTTTCAACGATGGAATTACAATTGATTTTCCTTGAAGACATTTTAATCCGGCTTCGATAACTTCCCATTTCGAAGAATCAATCATTACAGGAACACGAGCAATTTCCGGTTCCGAAGCCACCAGATTAAGGAAAGTTGTCATCTCCTCCTGCATCCAGAAGGCCGTCGTCCATATTTACATCGATAATCAGTGCTCCGTCTTCTACCTGTTTACGGGCAAATGGATAATGCCTCGTCATATTTCTTTTCATTAATCAAACGAAGAAATTTGCGCGAACCGGCTACATTGCAACGTTCCCACGTTAACGAAATTTATTTCAGGTTTCACTTCCTAACAGTTCTAATCCCGAAAGCCACATACAATCCGGTTTACAAACCGGAATATGCGGTTTTGCTCCGGCAATCAATGCAGGATATTCTGCAATATAGGCATCGGTGCACCCGCCTAGTGATATATTGATCAATCCTTCATGAACATACTCTTTTACTTCATGGGCCATATCTGCCGGAGTCTGGTCATATTTTCCTAAACTATTAGGTAGACCAGCATTCGGATAAGCACTAATATAATAAGGACTGGAGTACAATTGCTCTAAGAAAGGTTTCAGTTGCTTGGCACCAAACGAACAGTTTAACCCGACTGAGAAGATATCAGCGTGTTGCACTGAAGCCAAGAAAGCTTCCAACGTCTGTCCGGAAAGAGTACGTCCTCCGGTGTCGGAAACCGTCACAGATAACATAACAGGCACTTTTACTCCTGTAGCCTTCATGGCACGTTCCGCCATAGCAGCTTTGGCATTCAGCGTATCAAAGATAGTTTCTATCAATAAAGCATCTACCCCACTTTCAAGCATAGTTTCCATCTGTGCTGATAAGCATCAGCCATTTCATCATAAGTCACAGCACGATAAGCCGGATTATTCACATCCGGCGACATAGAACATGTTTTATTGGTAGGACCTAAACCGGCTACACGGGGTTTATCGGGATTTAGTGCCGTATATTCATCGGCCACTTCACGTGCCAGCTTTACATGTTTTGATTCATTTCTACGCATACCTTGTACATGATAATCGGCCATAGAAATAGTAGTAGAACTAAAAGTATTCGTCTCAATGATATCTGCACCGGTAGATACTTACGGTGTATATCCCGAATCACATCAGGGCGGAGACAAAGTAAATCATTATTCCCCTTCAGTTGACTGGGAATATGCGCAAAGCGTCTTACGAAAATCTTCTTCTCTAAGATTATATTGCTGAATCATTGTACCCATAGCCATCCAATATAAGGATACGTTCGAGTACCAGCTGTTGAATAGTTTTTTTCATTGCTAAAGGTACAAACCTATCATCGTTTAAACATCCTGTCCATATCACGACGGTCGTCTTTTTCTTTCAAAGCCTCCCGTTTATCATATATGTTTGCTTTTACCTTTAGCCAAAGCTACAAACCACTTTGGCCAAACCTCTTTCATTAATAAACAAACGCACAGGGACAATGGTGAACTGGCGTCTTTCGTCCCTCTTTCCAATTTATTCAGCTCCTTTTGTTCAATAGCAACTTACACGGTCACGTCGTAAATGATGATTATTATACGAGCCATAAAAATATTCGGCAATGTGCATATTCTTCACCCACAACTCGCCTTTCGCAAAATAACAAAACGTATCTACTAAAAGCTTGCCTTTACCTAGACGGATGGACTTAATCTCCGTCCTCCGGTCAACACAATACCTGCTGTATAAGTATCGATCAACTCATAGTCGAAAGTAGCACGTTTATTCTTTTATATTTATAGGAGCCAGTTTCATTTTATTTCTCTTAATTTAATATAGCTGTTAGCTTGTTGAACACAACTTGTATTACCGCCGGACATAGTATTAACAAATCGACGAGGAAAATGGGTAACGCAACCGATTCTTCTACCAGCATCACAACCCCTTGCTCCTTCCCATACCATAAACGATATAAAATTGGAGCAGCTTTGTTCTGATAATATCAAAACTAGAAGCAATCCGGTTACTAATATGTAACAACAAAAGTGACAACTAACGCATAACCTGTAAATCCGTTGTGCCAAGGGATATCATTGGTCATACCAAACATTTTGACCCCATCTGATTGATAGCATAAGCCGGCCAGAAAATAACCTCCGAACAAAGCTACCGCCACTGCACACACTGCGTCATGGCTAATTCAGAAACTTTGTGGTCCTCCCCAACCATTAGTCCACAAAGCACCAATGAATACTTGATAAAACCACATAAACTAATCATAGGATAGACAAAACAGTAAGAACTGCCTGTCTATTTTCTAAACGAATTTCCTCCCAGGCCTTGGCCGGAGAGGAAATCAATGACATTGCTATTTGAAATAATGCTTTGTAATTCAAATTATTCCGCAGTTTTATATCTCTATTTCCATATACCTTCTCTATAGTAGAAGTATCTTCCAACTCTGTATTGTTGTACCTTACCTTTACAAAGCTACTATAGTTATTTTAGCAGGTTTAGTTTGTCCACCTTTCAGAGTATATATTCTCTTAAGATTTGGCTGATTTCATAAGCCTTAAAGCTGGAAGTACGTGTTGCACGCTCAGCAATAGCAGCAGAGGTTCATCCTCAACTTTATAGCGTAAATAAAGTTTCAAAATGGTATCACCAGATTTAATATCATCTGTATAGCAGACAAGAGGTGCATATTTAGCGAGCTCATTTTTAATATCTTCTGTAGTAGTCACATTTTCAACACGATAAAGTACTGGTAATACAATCGCCACTAAACTGAAATGGGGGCCACAGTTGAATATCCTGATGCAAAACTCAACGAACCAACAGGTGCATTAGTAGTCACATCACTCTTGATTCTACTTTCGGAGTGGTGCCATTGCTGTGAAGCATCAATTCCTGTAGGATCCAAGGAAAGTGTAATTTTAATTGACTTAGGATTTGTTGAGAGGTCCTGACCTTCAACCAACCTGGGTAAATAAATGTAGCTTCTCATTCTTGCATTCAAAGTTACAGGAATCGTGTTAGTAGGACTGGGCTCTGTACCGGCGGCAGCATCTGTGAATGTAACATAACCCATTCTATCATTCATTTTCACCACACCGGCCCACTGCTGAGGACCGCTTTCTCCGAATCCATTCATGCCAAGCGTAAACATAGTACCCATCAACAGGGTTAGCAAGGTCAACACCATTAATTTGGCAATTGTTTCATAAATCTATTTTTAGGAGTTTGCAAAGATATAAATTCTAATTCACAATAAGTAAATGCAGAGACTTAAAAATACTGCACTCATTACTTAACTATATTTTTGCAAATAACTCTAAATGATCGTCTCATAGCTTGCTACCAGTGCTGTGTAAATCCTCCTCAATATCCAGATATTCTTCTTCAAGATCATCAGTGCCTCGTATTGCCTCGTACATAGCCATAAATTCATCCTCTGTACGCTCTTTTCAGATCGTATGATGAAGCATCGTATATCTCTTATAGCTTTATATAACCAACTTCAGGAAATCCTCGGCTCCCCCACAGGCGCATTACCTTTGCAAAGGATTATCAAAAGATATAACCTCCATACCCATTCCTCCTCCTGAATCAATTGACAAAGCCGAACATGACTTCATCCCGATCTGATAGGCCAGCAAAGAGTGCTGCCCCCTGTCAATAGTGGCATTTATCGGCAGTAAGTTCCCCGCCAACGCTCTTTTATACTCTGTCTGTAAACACCTGGATAAATTCATCCATTCCCTCACCCGCAGCTTTGCAAAGAGGCATCCGTAACTTCTATCATTTCCACTATATATAATAAGGTGAATTCCTGCATTTATAAATATCAGGAACAAAATACGGAAATATATGGTTCAGAAAGGCTTTTTGATAAGTTTTTAGAAACCCGTTTAATTTTCTTCAATAATAATCCTATAACGAATAATTTGATCACCTCCTCTGCCGGATCGCATGTCAGTTCATTGTAGTCTGTATTGCAAATGCGTTATCAATAATTAACGTTGTTAATGCCATCTTTGTGATTCTGTGCTTGAATGCAAAGGACAAGGTTTTACATTTAAAGCTTTCTCTATCATCTATCATCAAAACATTTGTTTTAACAGTGTGTTAAACAAGCCTTTTACCGACAAACAGCAAGTCATAGTAACCTT
>SCPN01001500.1_pt1:112500-160272 | contig 160272 bp, 188 predicted proteins | sample 6106831 | NCBI WGS metagenome assembly SCPN01 (sample SAMN10720447, study PRJNA508395) | human gut metagenome | isolation source: Participant 1, 0 month | reverse complement strand
TACCTGTCACGCTTTTGTGTCACAGCAGGCTTTCAAGCAGGGAGAGTGCTTATACGCGCGATGCCTTTGTTACGCCGGGCTCAGGCTCTTCGCTTTGCTTTTACCTGCGTACCGGCTACTGCGGCAAGCTGTATTTCAATATAGGAAAGGTCGCAGTGAAGGATTACCTGAGCCTCTTTACGCGCGAGTGCAGCGTTTCGGAGCATAGCTCGTCAGTATTTGTGCTGCCGAGGATTCATATGCTTGATATGGCGCGTGTGCTTGGGCTTTCGGAGTCGGTGGACGGTGAGCTTTTTTCAAAGCTGCGCCATGGTGAGGATTCGTCTGAGGTGTTTGATATCAGACAGTACAGGAGAGGGGATTTGCTTCACAGCTTTCACTGGAAGCTTTCCGCAAAGACTAATGATCTCATGGTTAAGGAGTACAGCCTGCCGATGAATGAGACTGCATTTATCTTTGCCGATATGTCATATAAAGGCACCGGCGATGAACGTGTCAGTGTGATGGATACTTTTCTTGAGATACTTGGCTCTGTGTCGTGGTCTATGGCAGCAGCCTCTATGAAGCATAATGTCATCTGGTGGGATGATAAGGAGAAGCGCATCATGAGCCGGTCTGTGGCGAGTGAGTCTGATACATACTCCATGCTCGAGCAGCTTTGTGAGTCGGGCATATATGAGGAGCATGTGGATGTGGAGGCACTCTATGAGAACAGGGAGATTACGGCTGACAGCAATACGATGCGGCTTGGCATGGATGGCAGCTTTTATCACAACGGTGTGCGCGTGAAGCATATTGATTATGACAAGGTGGATGAGGAGCTTGCAGGATGGGAGATTTAGAGCTTGTAGGAGCTACACTGCTCACGAAGCCGGGAAATAAGGGGACACATGCTCTATGGCCTATGACGGCCATGTGCTTTTTTTCAGTGATGGCGCTTTTTAGGATTTTTCTGTATGCGTTTTCAGTGTCTGTAAATTATCTGGTGCTTGCGGCTGTAGGGGCAGCCATTTGTGTGTGGTTTACATTTATATTTGAATACAGGGCTTTGGTTAGATATCGCTTTTTCGTCCTTCTTTTTAGCATCATGCTGTGGTGCTTTGGCATTCTGCTTGCGCAGGAGGCTTTTAAGAAGGGCTTACTATATACCTTTAATTGTATTGCCGGTCAGATGAACCGGACTTATCAAAGTGGCATAACTCTCATTTCAGATGCCGGAACCGGGGCGACCATTTTTTTTGGTTTTATGTTTTTTGCGGTTGCCTGGTTGATGGCTGAGGCTGTGATTAAGAGGCAGGATGGAGCCATGTTTTTGTTTGTGGCTTTTCCTGTGGTGATATGCTCACTGCTTAGTGGTGGAAGGATTTCAAAGGGAGCTTATTTTGTGCTGCTCCTTTGTTTTTTATGTACATATGCAGGCTCGTCTGTGCGCGTGAGAAGAAAGCTCTGGGGCAAGGGTGATGAGGCTGTGTTTGATACGAATGTGAAGGAAGCCAGACGTGCTGCCAATATGCTTGCGGCTTTTTGTGCAGGCTTTGGTGCTGTTGTTGTGCTTTTAGCTTTTTTCGTGGTGCGGCCGGCTGTAAATGCTCCGCTTTCCGTGGTGTCTGATGTGACTGCTCCTGTGAAGAGCAGCGGCCTTCAGTTTCTGTACAGGTTTTTGCCGCAGGTGTCAGGCGGCAGGCTCAATCTATCGCTCGAGGGCGTGGGAGGCGGCGTGTCTGACGGTGTGCTTGGCGATGTGGACGGTACCGCTTATGATGAGGTGGAGTCGCTTAAGGTGACTGTCAGTGAGAAGCCTACGGAGATTCTTTATTTAAAGGGCTATGTGGGTGCAGACTATACGCCAAACAGGTGGAGCATGGGCGATGCAGACAGCCTGACAGATGCGGCGCTAAACTGGAAAACGGATGGTGATTCGCTCCTTTATATCCAGAATATGCCATTTCTTCGGATGATGTATGTGCAGAGCCGTATGGATGGTGCAGCTTTAGATGGTGCAGGCGATGGGGATGGCTCTGATGCCGAGGAAGCTGTGTCTTCACGCACAATCTCAGTCGAGAGGCTCAATGCGAATACTGCATACACCTATGTGCCTTATCAGGCTTACCTGAATGATTACTATAATATTTTGGGCGGTGACTGCTCGGTGCAGGGGCAGACTGCACAGGATGACCGGTATGAGTACTTTGAGAACAGCACATACATGGATACGATGAAGAAGTGGATGGATGTGGATGCTTCTGCTTCCGATAGCGGTGACACAGCAGGCTCAGGCAGTGGTGCGGCTGGTTCCGATGGCGGTGACTCAGCAGGTGCGCTTGGCTCGTACAATCACCGGAATATGCTTGATGAGCTGGAGGCTTCATACGAGTCGTATGTGAATACCCACTATACCGATGTGCCTGAGAGCCAAAAGCGAATCGAAAAGCTTTGCAAAAAGAAGAAAAAGGAGTGGGACAAGAAGCTTGAGGGAAATCTGAGCGATACGCAGAAGCAGGATCTTTCATATGAAAAGATTGATGATGTGAAGAATTTTGTTGTGAGGACTCTGTGGGAGAGGTGTGAGTTCTCCAAATCCGCTTCAAAGATTTCTGATGATGAGGATTACATAGAGCGCTTTATGTTTGAAAAAAAGAAGGGTGATTCCACTGCCTTTGCTTCGGCGGCTGTTGTGATGTTCCGCTCCTGCGGCATACCGGCGCGCTACGTGGTGGGCTATGCGGCTCCTGCCAATCTGTTTTCGGGACAGGCTGACGGCTCGTATATGGCTGTGCTTCAGGATGACAATGCGCACGCGTGGGTGGAGATTTACATGCCTGACTGTGGCTGGACTCCTGTGGAGACGACACCGGGCTTTGCCGGTACTATTGCCAATCTCGATATGCCAGAGGCTGACACAGAGGATACGGAGAGTATTGCGGACAAAAAGGACAAGGATGCTGACCGTGACGGAGAGGATACAGCGGGTACCGGGGCCGGTATGAAGCGCATCAGGCAGCTTAAGCTTTTGCTTGGTACGGTGTGTGGCATATTACTTGTGATAATTGCGGTCATACTGCGCGTATGGTATGTGAAGAGACGCACGCTTGCGCTCGATAAGCGGCTTTCACCGGGCGATAGAGTCAGAATCATATTCATAAGCTTTTATAAGCTGCTTGAGAGGGATGGCAGGATATCTGCTAAGGCTGGCGCTTGTGTGGATGCCGCTGGTATGGATACCACAAGGCCTGAGTTTGTTGATGCGGTGCTGGATGCTTATCCTGAGCTTGTAAGGAGTGATTTTGAGCATTTCATGAGTCTTGTGCTTATGGCCAATTATGGACCTGACAAGCTTGAAGCCGGTGATTGTGAGCTTGCAGTCGTGATGTATAAGAGGCTTAAGAAGCTTGTGGCGCGAAAGGCTGTGGTCAGAGGATATTTTTAATTATTGAATGATAAAATGCGGTCATATGACCGCATTTTATTGACATATGAGAAAAAATAATATATCATATTAAAGTGTCTAGGTTTTCATGAGGATGATTTCGCATAGGTTATAGGAGGTGGAGTCAATGAAAAGATATTGTGAAGAATGCAAAAAAGAAGTTGAGACTACAATAGTTACAAAAAAAGAATCTTATAATGTATGCGGAGAGATGATAGATGTAAACGCGCAGGTGCTTGTATGTGCTGAGTGCGGAGAGGAATTATTTTCTGAGGAATTAGATAATGCTACTCTTATTAATGCATACAATGAATATCGTAGGAGGCATAAGCTTCTTCTTCCGGAAGAAATTAAAGAAATAAGACAGCAGTATGGACTAAGCCAGAGAGGCTTTTCAAAATTATTGAACTGGGGAGATAAGACTATCTGCAGATACGAGAATGGTTCTTTACAGGACCGGGCTCATAATAGTCTTTTGATTTTTTTGAAAAATCCTGAGAATATGAGGTCATATCTTACAGAAAATGAGATAGACATTGATGAAAAGCAGAAGACAAATTTGCTTGATATTGTAGAAAAACTTGAGCAGAATTTGGAATACAGAGAAAATAGAAAGTTTTTTGATGATTTTTTCTCCGAAACTCCATGTGAGGAAAATGGATTTAAAGCTTTTGATTATGAAAAATTGTGTGCAATGGTTTTATTTTTTGCAAATAAAAGCACAGAGCTGTTAAAGACAAAGTTGATGAAGCTGTTAAATTATTCAGACATGATTTTTTATAAGGAAAATGGTATTTCAATATCAGGCTTAAGGTATGCGCATTTACCATATGGCCCGGTTCCTGAAAATTTTGATATGCTTTTTGGAAGGATGGCAGCAGACCATTTGGCTCATATTGAGGTGGCTTATGATAATGGATATGAAAAGCATCAGGTGATTCCTGAGTGTGATATGCCAAAGGATGTTTTATCCGATGAGGAAAAGAATGTGCTTGAACGCATTTATTTGAAATTTAAGGATTTTGGTTCAGTTGATATATCAAACTATTCACATAAAGAAAAAGGTTATATTGCTACTAAGCAGGGAGAAATAATCTCTTATTCATATGCGAAAGATATTTGTCTAAATTAGATAGCATGAAATGAAAATAGAAGCAGCTTCCGGATTAACCGGAAGCTGCTTCCTTTAAATAGTGTACAATGTGCAAATTTTATTCCATCGAATCCGGAATACCATCATGATCCAAATCAGCCATGTCTGCTCCGTGTGCACCGATATCCACAGTGTTTAAGGTGCGTCTTTTAAGTCTTGCGGCCTCAGACTGCTTGAGCAGATAGCTCTTTATCTCGCGTGAGTGCTTTACGTGAACGAGCTTAAGCTCAGGGTTTGTGACGTCGCCTGTGTAGCAGACTATGGTGCCGAGCTTAAAAATGCGCTCCATCAGTGATGTAGTGAGCTTTACATCAGCTACCTTATACATGTAGCAGTCATCCTCTGTGGTGCTTAAGAGTCCGGACTCTACAGTGATAAAGGACGGTGTGACTGTATATTTTGTGAAAGTCCACGGCAGACCGAGAAACAGCAGTCTCTTTCTCTCCTTAAAGATTACGGCATCGTCATCATCGATTGCGCCGGCTGTGGTGTTTTTGATTTGTGATTCATTTACAGACATATTATTCTCCTTTTTGATGTTGAAATTGTCGCAATTGTATGAAAACTTCAATACAATTGCTAAGCGTTCAGAACAGTTATATTCTGTCATATATTCTACAACAAAAAAGTAAAAAGCCAACTTGAATATTGTACTGAGATATTATATGATAGAAAAAATGTAAAAAACAATTAACTATTCAGAACCACTGAGAGCAGGAAAAGCTGATGTGTCATGCTTGCATGTAAACAGCAGATTTTTCTGTTCTCAAGGTGGCTCGAATAGAGCCACCACCACACTCATGAGCAAAATTAGCTGCATGGCAGCGGGAAAGCACGTGTAACGTGCGTTTTTGCGAATGTGCGTGGTGTGGTTTGGAATAGTTACGCGAAAAAGAATGGAGGCAAATTATGCGTCACTTAATGAGTCCGTTGGATTTTTCTGTAGAAGAGTTGGACAAGCTTCTGGATCTTGCAAATGATATAGAGGCTCATCCTGAGAAATATGCACACAAGTGCGATGGAAAGAAGCTTGCAACCTGTTTTTATGAGCCAAGCACGAGAACCAGGCTTAGCTTTGAGGCTGCCATGCTTAATTTGGGAGGCTCGGTGTTAGGTTTCCACAGTGCTGATTCGTCATCTGCGTCAAAGGGCGAGAGCGTTTCAGATACTATCAGGGTTATTTCCTGCTATGCGGATATCTGTGCCATGCGTCATCCTAAGGAGGGTGCACCGCTTGTGGCTTCAGAGAAATCGCGTATCCCTGTAATCAATGCAGGCGATGGAGGTCATCAGCATCCTACCCAGACACTTGCTGATCTCCTTACAATCCGTTCCATCAAGGGCAGATTGAATAATATCACAATCGGCTTTTGCGGAGATTTAAAGTTTGGACGTACAGTGCATTCACTGATCAATGCACTTATCAGATATGACAATGTGAGGATTGTGCTTATCTCGCCTGAGGAGCTTAAGGTGCCTGACTATGTGCGCGATGATGTGCTTCGTGCCAACAATATCGAGTTCAAGGAGGTAGAAAAGCTCGAGGATGCCATGGGAGAGCTTGATGTGCTCTACATGACACGTGTCCAGAAGGAGCGTTTCTTCAATGAGGAGGACATGTGCGTCTGAAGGATTTCTACATTCTGACAAAGGAGAAGATGGAGCTTGCAAAGGATGATATGATTGTACTTCATCCGCTCCACGTGTGAATGAGATTTCTGTTGATGTGGATGATGACCCGAGAGCATGCTATTTCAGGCAGGCACAGTATGCGGTTTACGTGCGTATGGCGCTTATTCTGACATTGCTTGGACTGGCTGAGGACTAAAGGAGGATAATATGCTGAATATTAGTGGAATACATGAGGGCTTTGTGCTCGATCATATCAAGGCAGGTATGAGTCTTCAGATTTACAGGGATTTAAAGCTTGACAAGCTCGACTGCACAGTTGCAATCATAAAGAATGCAAAGAGCAGCAAGATGGGCAAGAAGGATATCATCAAGGTAGAGTGTCCGATAGAGTCGTTAGACCTCGATATCCTTGGATTTATCGACCACAATATCACTGTAAATGTGATAAAGGGTGACAAGATTGTGGACAAGATGGAGCTTAAGCTGCCTCATCAGGTGAAAAATGTCATCAAGTGCAAAAACCCAAGATGCATCACTTCAATTGAGCAGGAGCTTGACCAGATTTTCGTGCTTTCCGATGAGAAAAACGAAATCTACCGCTGCAAGTACTGCGAGGAGAAATACGAAGGAGTTAAATAGTATCAGTTATGTATGCCAACGTGATTGTGGATATATCCCACGAAAAACTGGATAAGACATTTCAGTACAGCATCCCGGATGAGATTTTATGCGACATCCGTCCGGGTGTGTGCGTGGATATTCCATTTGGCAGCCGCACTATCACAGGCTATGTGATTGAGGTCACGGATAAGCCTGAGTACGACCCGGCAAGGACAAAGCCTCTTATCGGGATAAAGGCAGACTCTGTGGCTGTGGAGGCAAAGCTCATCGCACTTGCGGCATGGATACGGCGCAATTACGGCTCTACCATGAATCAGGCGCTTAAGACTGTTATACCTGTAAAGAAGCAGGCTAAGGAGCAGGTGAGCCGCAGTATTGCACTGAAAATAGACAAGGTAAAGGCAAGGGCGCAGCTTGCGCTTTGCGAGGCAAAAAAACAAAAGGCAAAGGCCAGGCTTTTTCGTGCGCTGATTGATGCTGATGATGGGGCGCGCCTTGAGTATTCCTTTGTGACAGGCAAGCTGTCGGTGTCGGCTGCCACTATAAGAGCGCTTGAGCAGAGCGGCTTTATCGAGGTCATCACACAGAGCGGCTACAGAAATCCTGTGGAGCATATGAGTGTGGACACCTATGATAAGGTACTGAATGCTGCGCAGCAGAGTGTGGTTGATGCGATAGAAGGCGACATTGCAGCTGGCCTTAGAAATACTTATCTGATTAAGGGTGTCACCGGAAGCGGCAAGACAGAGGTGTACATGGAGCTTATCGCACACTGTATACAGTCCGGGCGTCAGGCGATTGTGCTGATTCCCGAGATTGCCCTCACTTACCAGACAGTGATGCGTTTTTTTGCCAGATTTGGGAACAGGGTTTCGATAATCAATTCAAGACTTTCAAATGGTGAGCGTTATGACCAGTTTGAGAGAGCTAAGAATGGTGATATTGACATCATGATTGGCCCGCGGTCGGCGCTGTTCACACCTTTTCAAATTTAGGACTTATCATAATAGATGAAGAGCACGAGAATTCATACAAGAGCGAGTCGGTGCCGCGCTATCATGCCGGAGGTGGCGATAGAGTACGCGCGCATGTCCGATGCCATTGTGGTACTTGGCTCTGCAACACCGTCGGTGGATAGCTATTACAAGGCAAAGACAGGTGTTTACAGGCTTTGGAGCTGGATAAGCGTGTGGACGACAGACCTCTTCAAAGTGTGAGGTTGTCGATTTGAGGCAGGAGCTTCGTGAGGGAAACCGCTCGATTCTTTCCACCAGGCTTCAGGAGCTCATGGAGGAGAGGCTTCTAAATGGCCAGCAGACCATGCTTTTTTTAAATAGAAGGGGCAAATCGGCATTTATGTCGTGCAGAGCGTGCGGTTTTGTGGTAAAATGTCCTCATTGCGATGTATCACTCAGTGAACATAGCGGCGGAGTGATGGTCTGTCACTACTGCGGCTACAGACAGCCGGTGCCTAAGGTGTGTCCGAGCTGTGGCTCGAAGTACATTAGCGGCTTTAAGGCCGGCACACAGAAGATAGAAGCGATGGTGGCAAAGCGTTTTCCGCAGGCGCGTATACTGCGCATGGATTATGACACCACGAGGGCGAAGGATGCGTATGAGAAGATTCTGCAGGCATTTTCCAATCATGAGGCCGATATACTTATCGGTACGCAGATGATTGTAAAGGGGCATGATTTTTCAAATGTCACGCTGGTTGGTGTGCTGGCGGCGGATATGTCACTGCATGTGAATGATTTTCATGCGGCGGAGCGCACCTTTGCTCTGCTGACCCAGGCGGCAGGGCGCGCCGGCAGAGGAAAGCTGCCCGGCAATGTGGTTATCCAGACCTACGACCCTGACCACTATGCCATCCGGACTGCCAAAGAGCAGGATTATGAGGCTTTTTACGATAAGGAGATAGAGTACAGGAGGCTTATGAACTATCCACCTGTATGGAATATGCTTTTAGTCCATGTCACATCACCTGATGAGAGTGAGTGCGGCAGCATGGCACAGCAAGTGTACGATATAGCGTCGCAGATGATATCGCATACAGATGAAAATCAGAGCCCGGATGATAGGCATCTGATTCAGCTCATCGGTCCTGCGGATGCGACCATCGCCAAGGTAAATGACATATACCGCAAGGTGATTTACATGAAGACATCTGACTATGCGGCGCTCATTTCCATAAAGGATGGCATAGAGCAGGCTGTGAAAGCTGATACGGCAATGAAACAATGCTAATATCTCATTTGATTTCAATCCGATGAGTGGATTTTGATAGATATAGAAGGAGGCAATTATGGCACTTAGAACTATTAGAGTGGAGGGAGATCCTGTACTTGGCAAGGTCTGCAGAGAGGTTACGGAGGTGACTCCAAAGATAGTAACACTTATTGATGATATGCTTGAGACTATGTATGAGGCTAATGGTGTAGGACTTGCCGCACCACAGGTTGGCATATTAAAGAGGATCGTTGTTATCGATGTGGGCGAGGGCCAATCGTGATGATTAATCCTGAAATTATCGAGTCTGACGGAGAGCAGACCGGCGATGAGGGCTGTCTTTCAGTACCGGGAAAGGCCGGACAGGTGACCCGCCCGAATTATGTAAAGGCTCGTTTCATGGGCGAGGATATGAATGAGTATGAGATAGAGGGAGAAGAGCTTTTGGCCAGATGTATCTGCCACGAGCTTGACCATCTCGACGGACATCTCTATGTGGAGAAGGTTGAGGGCGCACTTCACGATGTGACATATGAGGATACACAGGAGTAATCATTAGGATGACATTTGTTATCTGAGCTTGGAAAATATCTGGGAGGCAGTAAGATGAGAGTAATTTTCATGGGAACACCGGACTTTTCGGTGGGAACGCTTGAGGCAATTATAGAGGCAGGGCACGAGGTGGCACTGGTTGTCACACAGCCCGACAAGCCAAAGGGCCGCGGCAAGACAATGCAGTATACACCGGTCAAGGAGTGTGCGCTTTCGCACGGTATTGAGGTATTCCAGCCGGTTAAAATAAGAGAGACTGCTAATATAGAGTATCTCAGAAAGTTTAATGCAGATATAATAATTGTAGTTGCTTTTGGACAGATTCTGTCAAAGAGTATTCTTGATATGCCTCGATACGGCTGTATCAATGTGCATGCTTCACTTTTGCCAAAGTACAGAGGTGCGGCTCCTATCCAGTGGGCTGTGATTAACGGTGACGAGTTTACAGGTGTCACTACCATGAGGATGGATGAGGGTGTCGATACCGGCGATATGATTGCAAAGAGTACAGTCAGACTTGCACCTGATGAGACCGGCGGCAGCCTGTTTGATAAGCTCTCAGCAGAGGGAGCAAGGCTGTGTGTGGAGACCATGAAGATGATAGAGGATGGCACTGCAGAGTATACTCCTCAAAACAGCGAGGAGGCTACACACATACATCAATGATCAGTAAGGAGCTTGGCTTTATCGACTGGACAAAGCCGGCTGTTGAGATTGAGAGGCTTATAAGGGGGCTTAATCCATGGCCGAGCGCATACACCCACTTAAACGGTAAGACATTTAAGGTGTGGAGTGCAAAGGTGATTGACGGCAGCGATGATTATGAGCCGGGCTGTATTTATCATATCGGAAAAAATGATATGTATGTACAGACAGGAAAAGGAGCATTATCTTTAGTAGAGGTACAGCTCCAGGGCAAGAAGCGCATGGATACAGGTTCATTTTTGAGAGGCTGTCATGTGGAAGAGGGCTCATTTTTCACGTTATAGTTATTCATTATAAGTAACTAAAAACATAATTAAATGTGAGTCAATGTTCTCAAAGATACTCAAAATCCAGAGTATTCGTTTGTGCTAACGTCAAAGCAGTCGGAAACGTTGAGAAGTAGCCAGTGCAAGTTGAAACAGTCTTGCTAATTATAGGATAGAACCTTGATGGTAGCGTTTAGACAATGGTAGAAGCCTACGAAAACCAAGTAGCGAAACATAAAATATTAAGAAAGGAAAAGCTATTTAGATGAAAACCTATATCTAATCAATTTAAAGAATTTATAGGTATGTACCGATGGCTTAGTCGGGAATTTACGACTGTGGAGTGTACAAGAACTTGTGAGTAGCGTATTGTTTATAATCGCCAAAGCATACACATTGAAGCAGTAACTACAAATCGTGAGATTGTAGCGAATCATCTAGCATATACACATTTGTATATGTTTTAGTAGCAGATGATACATGGGATATTATTACTGGGATCCGACATATATACTCGTTGTGATAGGTGCAGTGATATGTATGATTGCATCGGCAAGAGTTAAAGGTACATTTAATAAATACTCACAGCTAAGAAGCATGTCAGGCATGAATGGTGCGCAGGTGGCTCAGAGAGTGCTTCAGGCGGCAGGCATATATGATGTGCAGGTGCGTCATGTGTCAGGTAGTCTGACGGACCACTACGATCCGCGCACCAAAACAGTGAATTTATCTGATCCTGTGTACAATGCCACATCGGTCGCAGCACTTGGCGTAGCAGCCCATGAGTGTGGACACGCTATACAGCATGCAAAAAGCTATGCACCTCTTTCAATCAGGAGTGCACTTGTGCCTATAGCTAATTTTGGCTCAATGCTTGCATGGCCGGTCATACTTATCGGCTTATTATTTAACACACGCTCGTCAGGGCTTATTATTGATATAGGCATATTGCTGTTTTCGGCAGCAGTGCTTTTCCAGCTCGTGACATTGCCGGTAGAGTTTGATGCTTCAAGACGTGCGCTTGTCATGCTTCGTACACAGGGCATACTTGCAGATGACGAGCTTAGGTACACAAGAAGGGTGCTCAAGTCAGCGGCACTTACCTATGTAGCCAGTGCGGCGGCTGCTATTTTACAGCTCCTTCGTATCATACTTATCACAAACGGACGCAGGCGTGACGACTGATATTGTTTTAGATTCTGTTTGCCTGTGATTTTACAGGGTGGCAGTTCAAATTGGATATATTAGTTAGAAAATTAAATGTATATGTAACTATTCGGAAACATCATCATGATAAATAATCATAGTAAAAATAATCATAATAATAAAAATAGCCAAATAAACAAAAATAATATACCGGGCAGACCGGCAAAATCAAACGTGACAGCGCATAATGAGCACTCTGTAGATACGCGTGAGCTTGCCCTTGAGATGCTTATTGAGATTAATGAGCGTGGAGCATTTTCACATATCGTGCTTCGTAGTGTGCTTGACAAGTATCAGTATCTGTCAAAGCAGGACAGAGCCTTTATGACGAGGCTTGTTGACGGCACTATCGAGTATATGCTGCAGCTTGACTACATCATAGACTCTTTCTCAAAGACAAAGGTAAGGAAGATGAAGCCCTTCATCAGAAACCTTCTTCGCATGAGCGTCTACCAGATAAAGTACATGGACGCGGTGCCGGATTCAGCTGTATGCAATGAGGCGGTGAAGCTTGCAAAGAGGCATAAGTTTGCACAGCTTTCGGGCTTTGTAAACGGTGTACTCAGAAATATTGCAAGAAATATAGATTCAGTACAGTTTGACACCTTAAGCATCCGATACTCTATGCCACAGTGGATAGTGGACAGATTTGTTGCGGCATACGGAGAAAAGAAGGCAGAGGAGATTTTCAAGGCTTTTCACAATAAGAGCACAATAAGCATCAGGACAAACCTGACCAGGTGTACTCCGGATGAGCTTCGCGCAATGCTTGAGGCAGAGGGTGTGACGGTCACAGCGGTTGATGAACTTAATTATGCGTTTGTTATATCTGGATTTGATTATTTGAATGGCTTGCAGACCTTTAGAGACGGGCTTTTCTATGTGCAGGATATCAGCTCCATGCTTGTCGCACAGACGGCTGCTCCAAAGAAGGGCGACTATGTGATAGATGTATGCGCAGCACCGGGCGGCAAGAGCACCCATATAGCTGAGCTTTTGCAGGGAAGCGGCCATGTGCTCGCGCGTGACCTGACCGATAACAAGGTCGGTATGATTGAGGAAAATATAGAAAGGCATGGCCTTAAAAATATGTCGGCAGAGGTGTGGGATGCCACAGTGCCTGATGCTGATTCGGCGGGAAAGGCAGATATACTGATCTGTGATCTGCCGTGCTCAGGGCTTGGAGTGCTCGGAAGAAAGAAGGACATCCGCTACAAGATGACACCTGAGTCTGTAGATGAGCTTGCCGCTCTTCAAAGACAGATACTTGATACCGTGCATACATACGTGAAGCCAAACGGAGTGCTCGTGTACAGTACATGTACGATAGATGAGGCTGAGAACGAGGACAATGTGAGGTGGTTTATTGAAAAGCATCCGGAGTTTGAGCTTGATAAGAGCTTTGCGGAAGGCACCGGAATGAAACAGATACTGCCCGGTGAGCATGGAAGTGACGGATTCTTTATTGCAAGATTTATAAAAAGCAAATTATGATATTAAAGTAAATCATGAATTAATAAATATAAATTGGTTCGAATTAGTAGAATTATAAACAATAGTTAAATGCAGATTTAATAAAAATAATATGGAACAGATAAAAGAACAACTAACTGACATCAAATCAATGAATATGGATGAGCTCACAGAGTTTATCATATCGCTCGGAGAAAAGAAATTCCGTGCGAAGCAGATATATGAGTGGATTCATGTGAAGCATGTGGAAAGCTTTGATGAGATGACCAATATTTCAAAAAAGTTCATACAGGTATTAAAGGACAATGCAATACTCATCTCGCTAAAAAGAGGAGGTGCAGGTGTCAAAGCTCGATGGCACGAGAAAATATCTCTTGCACTCGACGATGGCAATGTTATAGAAGTGTACTTATGAAGTACAAGCATGGAAACTCTGTATGCATATCTTCGCAGGTCGGCTGCAGGATGGGGTGCAGATTCTGTGCATCCACTCTTGACGGTCTCGTCAGGGGCTTAGGCCGTCTGAGATGATTGACCAGATTTATCAGATAGGCAAGGACATAGGGAGCGCATCTCAAATGTGGTTGTCATGGGCACAGGCGAGCCCTTGACAATTACGACAATCTGCTGCGCTTTATAGAGCTTCTCACTGATGAAAACGGTATCAATATCAGCCAGCGCAATCTGACAGTTTCCACATGTGGTCTCGTACCGCGCATGAGACAGCTTGCAGATGAAAAGCTTTCTATCACGTTGGCGCTTTCACTGCATGCCTCCAACCAGGAAAAGAGAAAAGCTCTTATGCCGGTTGCAAACAGCTATGATATACATGATGTGGTCGATGCATGCAAATATTATTTTGCACAGACCGGTCGCAGAGTCACCTTTGAGTATAGTCTGGTAGGCGGAGTGAACGACACAGCCGAGGATGCAGCAGAGCTTTCGGCACTCGTACATGGCATGAACTGCCATATAAATCTGATTCCGGTAAATCCCGATAAAGGAGCGCGACTACGTGCAGTCCAACAAGGGTGTTATAGAGGCTTTTAAAAATAGGCTTGAAAAAAACGGAATTAATGTTACTATTAGAAGGGAAATGGGCAGAGATATAGACGGTGCCTGTGGACAGCTTCGCAAGAAGCATATAGATAAGGAGAGAGGAATAAACTAGATGAAGACGTTTTCCATTACGGATGCAGGTGCTATTCGTGAGATGAATCAGGATTTTTATTTCTCGTCTGACACTGCAGTAGGAAATCTTCCGAATCTTTTCATCGTAGCAGATGGAATGGGAGGACACAAAGCCGGTGACTATGCTTCCAGATACACTATAGAGCGTGTGGTTGCATCGGTATCGAGAAATGCCGGGGATGAACCGGTATCCATCATCAAAGAGGCTATCAACAAGGCAAATGAGCTTTTGGTGGCTGAGTCTCGTGGGGACGAAGCTAAGCGTGGAATGGGTACCACCTTAGTCATAGGAACTATTATAGGAAACAAGCTTTTTGTGGCCAATATAGGTGACAGCAGGCTTTATATTGTAAGTGGCACAGAGCAGATCAGACAAATTACCAGGGATCATTCACTGGTTGATGAGATGGTCAGGATGGGTGAGATAAATGCCGACGAGGCGAGAGTTCATCCGGACAAGAATATCATCACGAGAGCTGTCGGGGCAGCAGATCATGTGGAGGCAGATTTCTTTGAGGTCGAGCTATGTGAGGACGACAGGATTCTTCTGTGTACAGACGGACTTACCAATATGGTGAGAGATGAAGAAATATGTGATACTATTAGGCAAAATGATAATATCGAGACAGCAGCGTCACAGCTTGTCGCCATGGCCAATGCAAACGGTGGCCGCGATAATATCACTGTAATGATTATTAAACCATTTTAAGACGAGGTAATAACAGATGTTAGAGATAGGAAGTTTTTTATCGGATCGATATGAGATCCTAAGCAAGGTTGGCGCAGGCGGCATGTCAGATGTATACAAGGCAAAAGACCATATACTGAGCCGTTTTGTAGCTATAAAGGTTTTAAAGCAGGAGTTTTCGGAGGATAGTTCATTTGTGACCAAGTTCCGTGCTGAGGCACAGTCAGCAGCAGGACTTGAGCATCCGAATATCGTAAATATCTATGATGTAGGCAGCGAGAATGGTCTGTACTACATTGTCATGGAGTATGTCGAGGGTATCACACTTAAGACTTATATCGAGAAAAAGGGCCAGCTGTCATTCAAGGAGTCTGCAAGTATTGCAATCCAGGTGGCAAGGGGCATAGAGGCCGCTCACAATAAAAATATCATTCATCGTGATATCAAGCCGCAGAATATCATTATTTCTACAGATGGCAAGGTAAAGGTGACAGACTTTGGAATTGCAAAGGCTACATCTTCAAATACAATAAGCTCAGATGTGATGGGCTCAGCACACTATGCATCTCCGGAGCAGGCAAGAAACGGCTTCGTCGATGGCAGAAGTGATATTTACTCACTGGGAATCGTAATGTTTGAGATGGTTACAGGCCGTGTGCCGTTTGACGGTGATACCACAGTGGCAGTTGCACTGCAGCACCTACAGGAGGAGATTGCAAGGCCAAGCATCTACGCACCGGATCTGCCAATCAGCTTTGAGAAAATCATCTTAAAGTGTACACAAAAGACACCGGACCGCAGATACCAGACTATTGAGGAGCTTCTCACAGACATAAGGCGCTCTCTTGCGCATCCTGATGAGGATTTCGTCACAATAGCTCCACTCGTTGACGGTGGCAAGACCAAGGTTATAAGCCCGGAGGAGCTTGACAAGATAAAAGAGGGCAGAGGTGTCGCAGAGGACTTAAACGATGATGATACCGATGCAGATAATGATGATGAGTATGCTGACGGTGAAGACGATGATGATGAATATGATGAGTCACTCTTAGACGACGATGATGACGAAGAAGACGATGACGATGATGATGACGGCAAGCTTTTAAATCCAAAGATGGATAAAGCAATCACGATCATGGGTATAGTAACAGCCGTAATCATTGTAATAGTTATCATATATCTTGCACTTTCAGTGGCAGGAGTGTTTAAGTTTGGCGGCAAAAAGAACTCAGAGTCACAGCAGACAGAGTCACAGACACAGACCGAGTCTGAATCAGAGTCAGAGACACAGACTGAGACAGAGGGCCAGATGATTGACATCAGAGGCATGTCAGTGGATGATGCTCAGAAGGCAGTAGACCGCTTAAAGCTTGACCTCACAGTATTTGCATTTGAGACAAAGCAGTCAGATGAAAAGGACGGCACAATCCTTGAGCAGGATGTCAAGGGCGGAGATACAGTAAAGCGTGGTTCACAGATTAATGTAGTTATCGCAGGAAAAGGTGATAGTACATCAGAGATGGTCAAGATACCAAGTGTAATCGGAAAGACCAAGAGCTCGGCAAAGAGTACACTCGAGTCAGCAGGCTTTAGTGTCACCTTCGAGTATGGAGATTACAATAACAGTGTAGCAGCAGATGTAGTAACAGCACAGTCACCATCAGCAAAGAACCAGGCCGCAAAGGGCAGCACAGTAACAGTCACCCTCTTCACCGGGCCAGAAGCCAATCACCGTGCCAAACGTAGTAGGCGCCTCACAGTCACATGCAGAAAGCGCCCTTGCAGGAGCAGGGCTCAAGTACACCTACGCCGACTCACAGTATAGCGACACCGTACCAGCCGGCAGCGTTATCAGCCAGACCAAATCCGGTGAAACCGTAGCCGCAGGTACCACAATCACACTTACACTCAGTAAGGGTAAGCAGGAGATATCGACTAACGTAAGTAAGACGGTTAAGCTTGATGTCGGAGATGTTAATATCACAGGTGGTTCATATTCACTTGTGGGTTCTGACGGAAAAACTTATGCAAGCGGAAGTGATGTAACATCAACTTCAGTTACAGTAAGTGGAACAATGAACTGTAAAACAGGTACAGTAACGGTTACATGGCAGTATACAGAGCCTGTCAAGGATGAGAATGGAAATGTAACAGGTGAAAAGCCAGGAGAAAAAACGATTTCTGTACAAGTACCATAATTTGTATATTGTAAAATAAAATCAAAATTTGATGAAAATGTGGATGGCAATACAAGGAAAGTGGGAGCATTCCCAGTATAAGGAAAACGAGCCGTAGCGCAGCTACGTCAAGTTTTCCGTATCGCCATCATATTTGTAAATACACACACAATACACATATAGCACACAAAGCAGCAACACAATACATGTCTTTATTGTAGCAACCGGATAGCACCCACAAAGTGGTGCTATCCGCACCTCCACCCAACTCGCGGACGGAACCTGAACTCGCGGAGAAGGACTGTAGATAGCGGGGCAGACATGTGTTCCGAGGAAAAAATATGAATTGCCCCGGGGTGCCATAAACCTACCGAGGAAAGAACAGGGCAGAGCAAGCCATAGCCTGTCCGTAGGAGAGCCCGGGGTTGGCTTCATATTTTTTAAGAGGAATATATGCCTGCCCCCGCCACCCACACAACCTCAAAGCGCGGCATGCACCCCGCCGAAAGCGTGACTCCTGCAAATACAAAAGCACACAAGGAAAACCATGACAGGAAAAATTATTAAAGGAATTGCCGGCTTCTACTACGTCTACGTAGAAGAAACCAAAGAAGCAAAAGAAACTGCCACAGGCGGCACTCTCTACGAGTGCAAAGCAAAAGGCACCTTCAGAAAACAAAAGATAAAGCCGCTGGTTGGCGATATAGTCGACATAGCAGTCCTCGATGATGAAAAGCACATAGGCAATGTCGAGCGTATACTGCCACGGAAAAACGAACTTATCAGGCCGGCTGTGTCCAATATAGACATGGCCCTGGTTATTTTTGCATCCGCAAAGCCGGATCCCAATTTCAACCTGCTTGATAGGTTTTTGTGTATGATGGAGTACCAGCATGTCCCGGTTACCATATGCTTCAACAAAAAGGACTTAATCACACCTAAAGAGCAGCAGGAGCTTAAAAGCATATACGAGCCGGCTGGCTATAGAGTGCTTTTTACCAGCACGAAAACAGGTGAGGGCATAGATGAGATAAAGCACATTTTAGAGGGAAGGACGACCACGGTTGCAGGTCCCTCGGGAGTTGGCAAGTCATCTATCATCAACTGTTTGCAGGATGATGTGCAGATGGAGACCGGACATATAAGTGAGAAAATAGAGCGCGGAAAGCACACGACCAGACATTCTGAGATTATCCCGATAAAGGATGGCACGTATATCATGGATACACCGGGCTTTAGCTCGATGGATGTGCCGGGCTTTGAAAAGGAAGATCTATGGACATGTTATCCGGAGTTTGTAGAGTATGAGCCATATTGCAGGTTTCAGGGCTGCAGTCATATAAATGAGCCGGACTGCGGCGTGAAGGAAGCTCTTGCAGATGGGAAAATATCGCAGGTGCGGTATGATAATTATAAGCTTTTATATGAGGAGCTTAAAAACAGACAAAAGTATTAATTTAAAGCATAATCAAACGGAGGAAAACATGAACTGTTTATCACCATCAATTTTATCAGCGGATTATTCAATACTCGGAGAGCAGCTTAAGCAGCTTGATGAGGCCGGAGCACAGTATGTGCATATAGATGTTATGGACGGCAGCTTCGTTCCAAGCATATCAATAGGACTGCCGGTCATAAAGACAATCAGAAAGTGCACAGAGCGTATGTTTGATGTGCATCTGATGATAGATGAGCCGGTCAGATATATAGATGATTTTGCGACAGCAGGAGCAGATATCATCACAGTCCATGCGGAGGCATGTAAGCATCTTGACAGGACAATCGAGGCAATAAAGGAAAAGGGCATACTGGCAGGTGTAGCATTAAATCCGGCTACTCCGCTCTCAGCCATAGAGTATGTGCTTCCCAAGGTGGACATGGTGCTTATCATGACTGTAAATCCGGGCTTTGGAGGACAAAAGCTTATTCCGTACACTGTAGACAAGGTGCGCGACTTAAAGGCACTTCTTGAGAAAACCGCAAATAAGGCTGATATCGAGGTGGACGGTGGTGTTAATCTTGAGAACGTGGAGACACTGCTTGCGGCAGGAGCCAATATCATTGTTGCGGGAAGTGCGGTGTTTAACGGAGATATAGAAGAAAATGTAAATGGTTTTCTGAATATCATGATGTAACAGATGCAGGTTAAAACGGAAATGCTTCCGGGGCTGTAGCAAATGTGGATATGTTATTTATAAGAAGGTGGACAAAATGAGGTATTTGATTGTATGTGGTGGAAAAATAGATAAGGAATTCGGCTTAAATGAGATAAAGACTGACGGAATAGATGCCATAATTGCGGCTGACAGCGGAATGGATTTCCTGTACGAAAACGGTGTCACGCCTGATATAATTGTAGGTGATTTCGATTCAGCCACGACAAAGGCATTGGAGTTTTGAGAGAAAGGGACAGACCGAGATACACAGGCTCAATCCCATAAAGGATGATACTGATACAGAGTATGCCATAAGACTTGCCATAAGAGAGGGTGCAAGAAGCATAGTGTTGCTTGGAGCAACAGGAAGCAGAATAGACCATGTGCTCGGCAATATTTCACTTCTGGGAATAGGATTGGAAAGTGGAACTGATATCAGTATTATCGACACAAACAACCGTATAAGAATGGCGGATAAGCCCGTAACCATTGAAAAATCAGCACAATATGGCAGGTTTGTTTCGCTTATAGCAGTGACAGACGACAATGAGGTGAGCCTTAGAGGCTTTAAGTATCCTGTTACGGATTATTCCTTTGACAGATTTACATCGCTTGGCATATCCAATGAAATAATTGATGACCATGCAGTGATTGATATCCATAGGGGAAAATTTATCATTATTGAGTCAAAAGATTGACTTTTTAGGAATTTGGGACTATTATATTTTTAGAATTATTTCGGAAAATATGTATGGTCATACAGTAAAGACAGATGAGAAAGGACACTATGCATTCTTTTAAATCAGATGAATTTAAGATAAGAGTATTGACAAAGGACGATGCGGAGGAATACAATGCACTGCTTCGTTATGCTTTTCAGGTAACAGAGGCAGATCTTGCCGAGACCGGTTGGAAGGATGATGAAATCAAGCAGTCGAAGTTTCCGGTGCTTGAGAGAGCTGATGTGCTTGGCTGCTTCAATATCATAGACCAAAAAGAGGAGCTTGTGGCTCAGTTTGCGGTATATCCGCTCGATATGAATATATATGGTGAGCGCTACGAGGTAGGCTTTGTCACAAGTGTGTGCACGTATCCTGAGTACACAGGCCATGGTCTCATGAAAAAGCTTATGAGAAAGAGTCTTACGAGGATGCGAGATAGCAACAAGTCGTTTGCCCTTTTGTATCCATACTCCATACCTCTTTACAGAGGGCTTGGCTGGGAGATTATCTCAAACAAGATGACATATGTGATAAAGGACAGACAGATTCCTACAAAGCTTAAGGAGCCGGGCTATGTGCGCCGTGTGCAGTGGGATGACGAGCAGTTTAAGAAGCTTCATACTCACTTTGCCGCGAAGACTCACGGCTGTCTGTACAGAAACAATCTGGCTTGGGAGGAGTACTTCCGCTGGGATGAGGACGATACGATGGTCGCCATCTACTATAACGAGGATGATGAACCGTGTGGCTATATGGTGTATCTTATCAGCTCCGATGTCATGCACATCAAGGAGCTCATCTACTTAAACCGTGAGGCGCAGCTTGGTCTGTGGGAGTACATTCATGCGCACGATTCCATGATTGATGAGGTCAGAGGCAACAACTATTACAGCGAGCCAATCGCTTTTGAGCTCGATGACAGTGATATAAAGGAGACAATAAGACCATACGCCATGGGCAGAATCATCGACGTGGCGCAGTTTATATCACAGTATAACTGTGACCCGGATGGCCCGGGCGGCTGCTTTAGCTTCGAGATAGCAGATGACCTGCTTCCGTGGAACAATGGCACATTTGTCATTGATTTTGAGAAAGGGCACTGTGCTCTCACCGACAAAAAGCCACAGCATCACCTAAGCATGTCTATTGGCACGTTTACCACACTGCTTTTAGGCTACAAAGGTGCTGAAGCTTTTGCAGATGGGCAAAATACAGGCTACGTATGATGCTGTTGCAAAGCTTGACGATATTTTATATCATGAGATACCATATGTATCTGACTACATATAATGATAAAAGGTCAAAAGGTAAAGGAAAATAATATGTCAAATTATGTGATTAGCTGCTGTTCAACAGCAGATCTTACCAGGGAGCATATGCTCGAGAGAAATATTAAGTACGCATGCTTTCACTATGAGCTTGACGGTAAAGAGTATATGGATGATTTAGGACAGTCCATGCCACTGCCGGATTTCTACAAGGCAATGGAGGCAGGTGCCATGACAAAGACCTCGCAGATCAATCAGGAGGAGTACATGGAGTACTTCAGGCAGTTTCTGGATGAGGGATATGATGTGCTTCACTGTACACTAAGCTCAGGTATATCAGGTACAGTCAACTCGGCGAGGCTTGCAAAGGAGGCTCTTAAAGAGGAATACCCTGACAGAAAGATATATGTGATTGATTCGCTGGCAGCATCGTCAGGCTTTGGTCTTTTGATGGATAAGCTCGCTGACCTTAGGGATAGCGGCATGGATATTGATACACTGGCTGATTGGACCATGGAGCACAGACTTGAGGTGAATCACTGGTTCTTCTCATCAGACCTTACATTTTTTATCAGGGGCGGCCGTATCTCAAAGACCGCGGGATTCGTGGGAAATGTGCTGAATATCTGTCCTTTCATGAATGTGAGCAATGAGGGAAAGCTTATTGTGCGTGAGAAAATCCGCACCAAAAAGGCAATAAAGGAGATGCTTGTGAAGATGCAGGCACTCTGCAAGGACGGTGCCGATTATTCGGATAAGGTCTATATATCAAATTCTGCATGCTATGAGGATGCTAAAGCCGTAGCTGATCTGATAGAGGCTGCCTTCCCTAAGATGAAGGAAAAGTAGAGATAAATGATATCGGTACGACTATAGGAAGCCATACTGGTCCGGGAACAGTTGCATTGTTTTTCTGGGGTAATAAGAGAGGATTAGCCGGATATTTTAGCCTACATATCTGATTAGAATAATCAAAATCAATAAAGTTGATTATATTTTTATAAAAAATTAAATTACATCAATCAAAGTGATTAAATATAATCATTCCAATAACTGCGCTTATGTGTTACAATTATATCAGTTCAAACGAAAGAGGTTTTAAGATGAAAGGATATGAAAATACGAGCGCAGTTATTTTCTGCCTCCTGAATGCACTTATGACTGGGTTAAGAAGGATTATATAGATAAAGCACCACTGTGGTGTTCGGTTGATTTACGTGATGGCAACCAGGCTCTGATCGAGCCGATGAGTCTTGAGGAGAAGCTTGACTTCTTTAAGATGCTTGTAGATATAGGTTTTAAGGAAATCGAGGTAGGTTTCCCGGCAGCCTCTGAGACAGAGTTCAATTTCACGAGAGCTCTTATTGAGAGGGATATGATTCCTGATGATGTCACTATACATGTGCTGACACAGGCCAGAGAGCATATCATCAAGAAGACCTTCAAGGCACTTGAGGGAGCACCGAGAGCAGTTGTACATCTGTACAATTCCACATCTGTTGCACAGCGTGAGCAGGTGTTTAAGAAGTCAAAGGAAGAGATAAAGCAGCTTGCAGTTGACGGAGCTATTTTACTGAGAGACCTTGCAGCAGAGACTGACGGTAATTTCCGTTTCCAGTATTCACCGGAGAGCTTTTCGGGCACTGAGGTGGATTATGCGGTTGATGTGTGCAACGCTGTGCTTGATGTATGGCAGCCAAAGGCTGATAATAAGGCCATCATCAATATCCCTACCACAGTAGAGAATGCTATGCCACATGTTTTTGCCACACAGATAGAGTATATCGACAAGCACCTCAAGTACAGAGACGGAGTAGTGCTTTGCTTACATCCTCATAATGACAGAGGCTGCGGTGTTGCCACATCAGAGCTTGGTGTGCTTGCAGGAGCTGAGGAGATAGAGGGTACGCTGTTTGGAAACGGTGAGAGAACAGGAAATGTAGATATCGTGACACTTGCCATGAATCTTTACTCACACGGAGTGGATCCACAGCTTGATTTTTCAAATCTGCCTGAGATCAGGGAGAAGTATGAGACATTTACCAGAATGAAGGTAGGCGAGAGACAGCCATATGCGGGAGACCTTGTTTTTTCTGCTTTTTCAGGCTCACATCAGGATGCAATCTCAAAGGGCATGGCATGGAGAGAGGAAAAGAAGCTTGATAAGTGGACGGTTCCATATCTGCCTATAGATCCAAAGGATGTCGGCAGGACATACGAGGCTGATGTTATCCGTATCAACAGCCAGTCAGGAAAGGGCGGAGTGGCATATATCCTTAAGCAGAGCTTCGGTATCAATGTGCCACAGCAGATGAGAGAGCAGGTCGGATACATGGTCAAGCAGGTATCGGACGAGGAGCACAAGGAGCTTTCACCTGAGTGGGTACACAGTATCTTTACAGACAATTATGTGGATTTTCATCCATATTTCACTATACCGGAGTGCCACTTTAAGCAGGTAAACGGCATTTTCGCAGAGGCGGTTATTTTACACAATGACAGCACCAGAAAGGTAGATGCCAATGGAAACGGCCGTCTCGATGCAGTCAGCAATATAATTAAGCAGTATTTTGACATCAGCTTTGAGCTCACTGTATACGAGGAGCATTCGCTTTCACACGGATCTTCATCAAAGGCTATGGCATATGTGGGTATCACAGTTGACGGCAGCATGTTCTGGGGCGCAGGTGTGGATGAGGATATCATCAAGGCATCAATCGGAGCGCTTGTTGTTGCGGTAAACCATTACCTTGCCACCAAGGCTGACAGTCACGTGAAGGATGAGCGCTATATTGCAATGCTCAACTTCATCCAGGCCAACTACAAGACAGTATCGCTTGCAGACATGGCTGCACAGTTCAACCTGACAGAGCCGTATATCTCCAAGTACATCAAGGAGAAGTCAGGCAAGACTTCGGGGAGCTGGTCACCAATGCCAAGATGAAGAAGGCACGTACACTGCTGAGAAACAGCATCACAACTGTTGAGAATATCGCAATCGAGGCAGGATATCAGAACGTGGAGCATTTTAACAGACAGTTCAAGAAGCTGTATGGAATGACACCGCTTGAGTACAGAAATTCAAGCACAAAATAAGCGGATACAGCATTTTAATATAACCGGATCAATATGCTAAATGACAATTCATTCAGCTGTATTGGTCCAGTTTGCTAGTATTGCACTTTTGTGTGAAAATCTGCATTAAAATTGTATAAAAATGGGGACAATGGGCTATTGATTGTATTTTATCAAGTAATTTGTTGTTTTTACAACGGATTATATGTACAATGCGGGTATAATATAAATAAAAGATAATTATTCAGAACTACTGATAACAAAGCAGATATTGTGAATTTGTGTTTGGGATGAATAGTTATAATAAAAAGCAACTATTTGAATTACAGTTTAAGAAAGAGAGGAACGTACATGAGCAATAAAACTAGCGCAGTTGTTAAGACAAACCCAAGAAAGGCTGTCATGATCGGATGTGGATTCGTTGGTTCGGCATCAGTTTTGCACTTATGCAGAGCGGACTTTTCTGAGATAGTTCTCATTGACGCTGATAAGGACAAGGCTGAGGGAGAGGCGATGGATATAAGCCACGGTATTCCTTTTGCCAGACCTATGAAGATATATGCAGGTGGTTATGATGATGTGGCAGATGCTGCTATCATTGTTGTTTCTGCAGGTGCAGGCCAAAAACCGGGCGAGACAAGACTTGATCTGGTAAATAAAAATGTTGCAATATTCAAGAGCATCATTCCGGAGATTGCAAAGAGAAATTTTGGTGGAATCTTACTTATCGTTGCAAACCCTGTAGATATTTTAACACAGGTGGCACAGAAGCTTTCGGGACTTCCTGAGGAGCGTGTCATCGGTTCAGGTACCGTGCTCGACAGTGCAAGACTTAAGTACGCGCTCGGAGAACACCTTGAGGTGGACAGCCGAAGCGTACATGCATTTATCGTAGGTGAGCATGGAGACAGTGAGGTGGTTGCATGGTCATCAGCCAATGTTTCCGGAGTGGAGCTTCACAAGATGTGCGAGATGAGAGGTCACTACAAGCATAAGGAGAATACAGAGGAAATCGCTGCAAACGTAAAGAACAGTGCTTATGAGATAATTAACAGAAAGCATGCGACATATTATGGTATCGCTATGTCGGTCAGACGTATCTGCGAGGTAATCATGCGTGATGAGAAGTCTATTCTTCCTGTTTCACACATGATGCACGGACAGTACGGCATCGACGGTGTAGGTTCTCTCAATGCCTGCAATCGTTGGAGCAAACGGAGTGGAGAGCGATATCCCAATCGAGTTAAACGGTGAGGAAGCTTTAAAGCTCAAGGAGTCTGCTGATGCACTTAAGAGCATACTTGACGGGCTTGAGCTGTAAATATCAGGCTCTTAATATTAATTTTGTAATATTAAACTTATATAAAATACTATAAATTCAGTATGGTTTGGGGTATAATGATAACTGTCGGGCTGCATATATTATGTGCTCGGCGGTTATTTGATTTTATGGCAGATAACTATTTAGAATTACCGGGAAAAAGGAGTATATATAATGAGCGAAAGAAAACAAATCCATCAGGAGTTTCTGACAGGCGAAAGAGCCCTGTTGCAAGTAACGACCTGGATATATATGATACAATTTTGATGACGGAGAGTCACCTCTTAAGGAGAGCCATGGCATTAGCCTGACAGGCTGTTTTTAGATGGAAATATCCGCTATGGTACTGTAGTGACATAGCTGTAAAGGACTGTACATGGTTTGACATGGCGCGTGCGGGTGTCTGGTATACAGACAATATCTCTGTCACTGATTCAATAGTTGAGGCACCTAAGAACTTCAGGCGCTGCAATAACCTAAAGCTTAAAAATGTGACATTTCCAAATGCCCAGGAGACCCTCTGGAGCTGTGATCATGTCGATATCGAGAATGTCTCGGCAAAGGGAGATTATTTTGGTATGAATACAAATAATCTTATCATGAAGAATTTCCAGCTGGTCGGCAACTATTCGTTTGACGGCTCAAGAAATGTAGAGGTGCACGATTCAAAACTTATCTCAAAGGATGCCTTCTGGAATACGGAAAATGTCACAGTCTACGATTCATTTATTACAGGTGAATACCTTGGCTGGAATGCAAAGAATCTGACACTTATAAACTGCACGATCGAGAGCCTGCAGGGGCTTTGCTACATCGACAACCTCGTTATGAAAAACTGTAAGCTCATAAACACTACATTGGCATTTGAGTATTCTTCGGTAGATGCAGAGATTTGCAGTAAGGTGGACAGTGTTTTAAATCCGACAAGCGGAGTGATAAGGGCAAAGGAGATTGGCACACTGACTATCGAAAAGGACAGAGTTGACCCATCAAAGACTAAGATAATATGTGAGGGAAAATAATCTATGTATGATTTTGACACCGTTGTAGACAGAAGAAATACAGGCTCACTAAAGTGGGATGTGGCAGAAAATGAGCTCCCGATGTGGGTAGCAGATATGGATTTTAAGACAGCACCCCAGATAATAGATGCAATATCAGAGCGTGTTTCTCACGGAGTGTTTGGCTATTCCATCATTCCGGATGAGTGGAATGATGCGTATATTTCGTGGTGGGACAGACGCCATGGGCTTAAAATCGAAAGAGACAGCCTGATTTTTTGCACAGGGTCGTACCGGCCATATCATCTACAGTTCGAAAGCTCACAACACCTGGTGAAAATGTGCTTATCATGACACCGGTATACAATATATTTTTAATTCCATATTTAATAACGGCGTAAATGTGCAGGAAAGCCCGCTTAGATACGAAAACGGCAGATATTTTGTGGACTATGACAGGTTGGAGCATGACCTTCCAATCCACAGACCTCGCTTATGATATTTTGCAACCCTCACAATCCGTGCGGTATCATCTGGACAAAGGATGAGCTTGCGAAAATAGGTGCACTCTGCAGGAAGTACAATGTGACGGTCATATCAGACGAGATACACTCGCGACATCACAGCACCGGAAAATCATACGTGCCGTTTGCGGCAGCATCAAAGGACTGCGCCGATATAAGCATCACCTGTATTGCACCGACCAAGTGCTTTAATATGGCTGGCTTACAGACTGCGGCAGTGATGGTGCCAAATAAATTTTGCGCCACAAGGTATGGCGCGCATTAAATACAGACGGGTGGCGGAGCCAAACGCATTTGCCATCACGGCAGCAGTTGCGGCATTCACAAAGGGTGAGCCGTGGCGAGGAGCTCAGAAAATATCTCTGGGAAACCGCAAAAGTCTGTAGCTTCGTGGCAGAAAATCTGCCGCAGATACATGTAGTGGATGCCGATGCGACATACCTCATGTGGCTTGACTGCAGTGCACTCACAGATGATTCTGTGGCATTTACGCAGATGATTCGCGAAAAAACAGGACTTTATCTGTCGGAGGGAGCTGAGTTTGGAGGCAATGGACGTTACTTTGTGCGATTGAATATCGCATGCCCTGGGGCAGTGCTTATGGAAGGGCTGGAAAGGTTAAAAAGAGCTCTCGTTTAAGCTGAATATGTACATTTTTTAAAATAAATAAGACCGGTGATCGGCCGGTCTTATCTGGTATAATTAAACATTTATGGCATACAAGATTTAGAAATATATCATGCATACGTTTGTTTTCTGATTCGATAGTTAGTATACACTAACATAAATTAGAAGTCAATAACAAATATGGAATTTTGATATTTTTTGGATTTTTATAAATCACGTACAAATCAAAAAGAAAAGTTTTGCAAACAATAAAATGTATGTTATAATAATATAACTGAATTAAAACGAACGAAAATAAACTCACGGGGGTATTCGAAATGCGAAACAATGAATCATCAGAAAACTATTTAGAGACCATACTTATTCTCAGCAAGAAGCTTCCTGTGGTACGCTCAGTTGATATAGCAAATGAGCTTGGATATAAGAAATCCAGCGTGAGTATAGCCATGAAAAACCTTAGAGAGAAGAACAATATCACAGTTAGTGATGCAGGATTTATCACACTCACAGAGTCAGGAAGACAGATAGCAGAGATGATATACGAAAGACATGAGCTTTTGTCAGAGTGTCTTGAGAAGCTTGGTGTTGATAAGGAGATTGCAGCAGAGGACGCATGCCGTATAGAGCATGTCATCAGTCCTGAGAGCTTTGAAGCGATCAAGAAGCATATACATAAGAGCTGATATATGAAACCAGTACCGCAGGGTACTGGTTTTTTAGTGTATCGTTTTTCTTGTATATATGAGAAAAATCATCTATAATAGTGAAGCTGTAATCGGCGACATAAAATCTGAAAGGGGAAAAGATGAAACAGATATTAAAATATTTGAAGGGAGTACAAAAAGGAATGCATCTGTGCTCCGTTATTTAAGCTGCTGGAAGCATCCTTTGAGCTTATAGTACCGCTTGTCATGGCGGCAATCATTGATAACGGAATTACGGCTTCGGACAAGCCATATATATGGAAGATGGGAGGTGTGCTGGTGCTGCTTGCGGCAGTTGGTCTGGTAAGCTCGGTCACAGCACAGTATTTTGCGGCAAAGGCGGCAGTTGGTTTTTCTACAAAGCTTCGCCATATATTGTTTGAAAAGATAGAGTCACTGTCATTCTCAAAGATGGATACAGTGGGCACATCGACACTTATCACTAGGATGACAAGCGATATAAACCAGGTGCAGTCAGGAGTCAATCTGGTGCTTCGACTCTTCCTTCGCTCGCCATTTATTGTATTCGGAGCTATGGCGATGGCTTTTACAGTAAATGTAAGAGCGGCAATGGTTTTGTTGTTACCATACCTCTGCTTTCAATAGTGGTATTCTCAGTCATGGTTGCAAGCCTTCCGCTTTACAAAAGGTACAGAGCTCTCTTGACACAGTGCTTTCACACACCGGGAGAATTTAGAGGGAACCAGGGTTATAAGAGCTTTCAATAAGCAAAATGATGAGATTGACAGCTTCAACAGGGACAACGAGTTTTTAACCAATATGCAGCAGGTTGTAGGACGAATCTCAGCACTCACCAATCCGCTGACATTTATCATTATAAATATCGCAACAATCGCAGTTATCGTATCAGGCGGCAAGCAGGTATACGCAGGAATCCTCACACAGGGTGAGGTTGTGGCACTTGTAAACTACATGTCACAGATACTTGTCGAGCTGATAAAGCTTGCAAACCTCATCGTACAGGTGACAAAGGCAGTGGCGTGCGGTAATCGTATAGCGGATGTGCTTTCTATTCCATCAAAGCTTCCTGAGAAAAATCCTAAGCTCATTGGTGCAAAGGACGGCGCACCTGAGGTTGAGTTTGACCATGTCTGCATGACCTATGAGGGAGCGGCCGATGAGACACTCACAGATATAAGTTTTACAGTGCAGAAGGGGCAGACGATCGGAATCATCGGTGGTACAGGTTCAGGAAAATCAAGCCTTGTAAACCTTATCCCGAGGTTTTATGATGCCACAAAGGGTACTATAAGGATTCAGGGAAATGATATAAATGACTACGATGCAGTGCAGCTTCGAGACAAAATCGGTGTTGTAATGCAAAAGGCAGTGCTTTTTGCAGGAACGATAGCCGACAACCTGCGCTGGGGCAAAAATGATGCCACAGAGGAGGAAATGTGGAAGGCACTCGATATAGCACAGGCGACAGAGGTTGTAAAGGGTAAAGAGGGAGGCCTTGACTACATGATAGAGCAGGGCGGCAAGAACTTATCAGGTGGTCAGAAGCAGCGTCTTACAATTGCCAGAGCTGTTGTAAAGGATCCTGACATACTTATACTTGACGACAGTGCATCGGCACTTGATTTTGCTACAGATGCGAGTCTTCGTGCGGCATTAAAGGGCATGCATGGTGACAAGACAATATTTATCGTGTCACAGCGTACCTCATCTATCCAGTTTGCGGACAATATCATAGTGCTCGACGACGGACAGATGGTTGGCTTCGGACCTCATGAAAAGCTGCTTGAGACATGCGAGACCTACAAAGAGATATATGATTCACAGTTTAAAAAAGAGTCGGATATGACCAGACAAAAGGAGGTGTAGAGTATGGCTACGGATAATGCGAAGATGAATAAAGCAGGCACAATGCGCAAGGTATTAAGCTACATGAAGAGATATATTCCTTTGCTTGTAATTTCACTTGCCCTGTCTGTTGTTACAGTGGCGCTTACGCTTTATTTTCCAATTCTCACAGGACGCGCAATTGATTTGATCGTAGGAAAAGGAAAGGTTGATTTTACAGCTATGACAGCCATCCTCACAAGAGCAGCAATAATAGTCGTCATAGCGGCAGCAGCCCAGTGGCTTACAAATATCTGCAACAACAGGATGACCTACAATATAGTGAGGGATATAAGACGTGATGCATTTTTAAACATTGAAAAAATGCCACTTTCCTATATTGACAGCCACTCACACGGTGATATGGTCAGCCGTATCATCGCCGATGTAGATACATTTTCAGAGGGACTTTTGATGGGCTTCACGCAGCTCTTTACAGGAATTGCAACAATAGCAGGTACGCTTATTTTCATGCTTACAATAGATGTGAAGATATCATGCATTGTAGTGCTCATTACACCTCTGTCACTTTTTGTGGCAAGCTTTATAACTAAAAAGACATATTCCATGTTCCAGCTACAGACAAGAACAAGGGGAGAGCAGACATCACTCATCGACGAGATAGTAGGAAATGAAAAGGTCGTACAGGCCTTCAACCATGAGGATGAGGCGCTTGAGCAGTTTGACGAGATAAATGACAGATTACAGAAATGCTCACTGAGGGCAACATTTTTCTCAAGTCTTACAAATCCGTGTACACGTTTTGTCAACAGTCTTGTGTATGCCGGAGTCGGAATTTTTGGTGCCATGAGTGCACTCACCGGCGGAATCACAGTAGGACAGCTTTCATGCTTCTTATCATATGCAAACCAGTACACCAAGCCGTTCAACGAGATATCGGGTGTTATCACAGAACTTCAGAACGCACTTGCCTGTGCTGCTCGTATCTTCGAGCTGATTGAGGAGAAAAAGGAGATACCGGATGCTTCGGATGCGGTAACACTCGATGAGGCAGACGGCCGTGTGGACATAGAGGATGTTTATTTCTCATATGTGCCGGATAAAAAGCTTATTGAGGATTTCAATCTCCACGTAAAGCCTGGACAGCGCGTGGCTATCGTAGGTCCGACAGGTTGTGGAAAGACGACTATTATCAATCTGCTTATGAGATTTTATGATGTAAACAGTGGAACAATTAAGGTGAGTGGACACGATATCAGAAAAATCACACGCGAGAGTCTTCGTGACAATTATGGTATGGTGCTTCAGGAGACATGGCTCAAGAAGGGCACAATCCGTGACAATATCATAATGGGAAAACCTGATGCCACAGATGAGGAAATCATTACAGCAGCAAAGGCATCCCATGCCCACAGCTTTATCAGACGTCTGCCGAAGGGCTATGATACTGAAATCGGTGAGGACGGTGGCGGCAGCCTTTCACAGGGACAGAAGCAGCTATTTATGCATCACAAGAGTCATGCTCTGCTTGCCGCCTATGCTGATATTGGATGAGGCTACATCTTCGATTGATACACGAACAGAGATTAAGATTCAGAAAAGCGTTCCTTACCATGATGCATGGCAGGACAAGCTTTATAGTGGCTCATCGTTTGTCCACCATCAGGGAAGCGGATATTATCCTTGTTATGAAAGACGGAAAGATTATAGAGCAGGGCAATCATGAGAGCCTGCTTGCAGCGGACGGATTTTATGCGAACCTCTACAATAGCCAGTTTGCATAGCATAGGGCTATGGAAATACGCGGCGTAAGCCAGGTGTATGCAGCAGAGGCGTTCTCTCGTTCGCTACGCTACTCTGCCAAGATACTGTACGAATTATGCTTTTAGGGCTTCTATGCCCGACAAAACCGTCGAAACGCGCCGTCCATGGCGCAGCTCCGTGTGCATAATTCTACAGTATCTCTGCGCTTACGAAGAGCGCTAATTCCCACTGGGGCCGGTCGTCTTCCCGTATTATTGAAAAATACCAAGCAATCCACATCTATTGCGCTGCATCAGGAGCTACATACGAGTATGCATTGGACATCTTTGCAGCATTGTTTGTCAGAGTGACAGCCTCTCTATAGTAGGCAACAACAGGAGTGCCCTTATCCACAGCGTTGAACAGCTGCTCTGCAAAAGCAGGCGGCACATTGATACATCCGTGTGAGCCGGAGGTTTTGTAAATTGTTCCTCCGAAGGTATCACGCCAGCTGGCATCATGGATACCTATATTGTAGGCAAACGGCATGAAATAGCTGACAGGAGAAGAGTAACCCTCGCCGACAAGAGTAGCATTTCTCTGCTTGTAAACAATCTTGTATACACCATCTACGGAACCATTCTGACGGGCGAGATTACCTGATACGAAATCAGACTCCATCTGAGAGCACCATCCTTGTAATACCACATGTGCTGCTTTGTGTAGTCAATCTCTATGTATGTATTACCTATGTCGTCAGCGCCTCGGTAGAGTGCTGTCTGCTCGTAAACAGGCTCTCTTTCCACTGGCTTGCCTCCCTCTAAATCTGAAAGGAGCTTGGCCTTTCTCATTTTCTTGCTGACTACCCATCCGTAGTCTCCACCACCTATTTCAATAGTGTCACCGGACGATGTCTTGAATGAGCGTTTGCGTCCGAAGGTGTTGTACTTGGAAGCAAGCTGCTGGACATATTTAGTGACCTTGGCATCATCTATGTTCACGTTGCCGTCATCTGAGATGCTTAGCATATCAAGGATTTTGGCTGAGTCAAGCTCATCGGCACCTTCAATTTTGTATGTGACGGTTGAAGCAGTGTATTTGTCGAGGGCTTCTTTTCATTTTGATTGTATCGCTTTCCTTTGTGATTTTGGAGCTTCATAACAGTCATCACTTAAGCTAAGCTTTGGAAGCTCGTTGTCCAGGGCGTCCTTTACCTCGGCAAGGATGCTGTCATATATCGGCTTGCAGCCTTTTTCTCTTCAATCACATTGTATTCGCCGTCTTTTATCTCGATGTGGGCATCCTCCGATTTTCAATGTAGTCATCACTGAAAATATCAAGAGCCTTGAGCTTTTCCGCCAAAGCGGCATCGTCATATTTGGATGAACCCTTTAGAGTATAGTTTTGAGCTTTGAAGAGACTGACAGGCCATGTAAAAGCATTCTGCCTTTTTAGGATTTGCTCCTCATCACCGTTTGAGACATATTCATAGGAAAAATCAGGTCCCTTAAGTGAAAAGCTGTTTCCTTTTCTGTCAGTGATTGTGAGCAGATAATCGCGGCTTAGGGCTGTATTTTTTTCTAATGCCTCTTTTGCAGTTTTACCCTGCGTATTTTACAGAGTTAATCTTTGTGTTGAACAGATAGTGGCTGCTAAAATAAAAGGCAAAGCCAAGATAAACAGCCAAAAGCACACCAAGCACAACGGCGCAGGTTATAAGCACTTTTTCTTCATGTAAATCGACCTCCTTGAGATATGCTGTTGCTGCCCACACCGGGGGTAGGCGGCAGCTAAAATCAGTTACATTTGTGAAGATGTGACACATCCATATAGTCAGGCAGACCATTCTTGTAGGCTACAGCGGTTTCTCCCTGAATAAGTGGTATTCGATAAGTTCAGGCTTCACATCATTGCCCGCATCATTGATCCAATCTCTTGGCACAGACTTGGCCTCGTTTGCGATATCCTTGATAGCAGAATATGTGTATTCCACCTGATAGGATCATTTGAGATGCGCTTCAAGCATACCATTGATGCGGTCACACCCTCTGCTGCAATAGTGACACCCTTTTACCCTGAGCAAAGATTCCTCGATATCGGTTAATGATGCAAGGTGTGAGGCACAGCGCTGGAGCACATTTACCTCTACAGAGCGCACCTTGACACCGATGTTTTCCTTTACGATGAACTCAAGAGCTTTTCCGGCACCGCTTAGCTGCTGGTGTCCGAACTGGTCACATGCGGCCTTTGATGATGTAATGTATGAGCCGTCTGCGTCATGTATTCCTTCGGATACGGCAACTATTACATTGTTAGTGTGCGTAAGGGCTTCTTTTATATCGGCAACAAATTTGTCCTTGTCAAAATCCACCTCAGGCAGATAGATAAACTGAGGCGCTGTATTGTACTCATTACGTGCGAGAGCGGAAGCGGCAGTGAGCCATCCTGCGTCACGTCCCATGATTTCAACGATTGTAACACTCTTAACAGCATAGATAAAGGTGTCATGGGCTATCTCAAGCATGCTTGATGCGATATATTTGGCTGCAGAGCCAAATCCCGGAGTATGGTCTGTCATGCACAGATCATTGTCGATGGTTTTGGAATTCCTATAATTTTCACATCACTGTTGATTTTTTTTGCATAATCGGATAACTTTAATACGGTATCCATTGAATCATTTCCACCGATGTAAAAGAAAGCTTTTATAGAAAGCTTATCGAACTGGTGGAAGATGTATACATATGGTGAATCATCATCCTTGTAATCAGGGAGCTTGTGGCGGCATGAGCCAAGATACATCGCAGGTGTGGTCTTAAGCTTTTCAAGATTAGCATCATCTGCAAAAATATCTGACAGATTGAGATAATTCTCATTTAATATGCCGAGTATTCCGTTTACGGCGCCATAGCAGATATCGTATTTCTCAGAGCTTTTTACTCCTGCGATGACTCCTGCAAGGCTTGCGTTGATTGCAACAGTTGGGCCGCCTGACTGGGCGACGATACAGTTTGACTGATTCATTGTAATCTCCTTATTGTGTATTTTAACTATTCTCTTCTGTAAGAATAGTTATGGTATAATTTTAAAATGACTACTGAAGGCGCATGGCATATGCACCGCATAATCATATAGATTGTAGTATCAAACATTATTTTTAGCAAGGGTTAAAATGAAAAATATGAATAAATACGAAATTGCTTATTGTGTCCCAGAAAATGTGGCATAAACAGAAGAACCGGACAAACAGGCGTATGTGGCGTTTCATCTGAAATAAAGGTGGCGCGAGCAGCACTTCATTATTGGGAGGAGCCGTGCATATCAGGAAAAAGAGGAAGTGGGGCAGTTTTTTTCTCAGGCTGCAGCCTGCACTGCGTGTTCTGCCAGAACAGGGAAATTTCTGACGGAAAAGCGGGAAAGGTGATCAGTAAAGAGCGGCTGAGTGATATCTTCATGGAACTTGCTGACAAAGGCGCAAATAATATCAATCTGGTCACACCGGGGCAGTATATCCCTGATATAGTGTGGGCGGTAAACGATGCAAAAAGCCGTGGCATGAAGCTTCCTATTATATACAATACGAGCGGATATGAAAATGTGACAGAGCTAAAGCTGCTTGAGGGTATAGTGGATGTGTATCCTTCCGGATTTTAAATATATGGACAGTACGCTTTCGGCAAGGTATTCAAGGGCAAAGGATTATCCGTCTGTCGCAAAGCAGGCGCTTTCAGAGATGGTCAGGCAGCAACCGGATGTCGTGATTGACGATTCGACAGGACTCATACAAAAGGGAGTTATTGTGCGACAGCTTCTACTGCCGGGACATGTGAATGATGCAAAGGATGTACTTAAGTACCTGTATGATACATATCATGATCACGTATATATAAGCATGATGAGCCAGTTTACGCCGATTGCACTAAAGGATTATCCTGAGATAAACCGCACAGTGACAAGGAGAGAGAGTATGAAAGGCTTGTTGACTATGCCCTCGAAATAGGAATCACGAATGCATTTATACAGGAGGGTGACGTGGCAAAGGACAGCTTCATTCCGGCATTTGACTGTGAGGGAGTATAATATTTACCGTTTTTCTTTTAATAAAATAGTAAGAATTGGCAGGCAAAAATGACTGGATTTTGTGACGCCGGTGTAGTACTATGGTTATGTGATATTTTTTAGCTGTGAAGGTACTGAACAGTTACGATATTTTGTTATTACTCACATCCCGGTGTGACAGACGATAATGTTTTTAATCACACAGGATACATCATTCAATAGAGGATACAGTGATGAAAAATATAGAAGAACAGCAGATAATAATTGAATGTCCGAATACTATCTTTCATCTATACATTGACAGTGAGGATGAGCTTTCAAAGGTTAAGGTGTTTATGAACAATATGAAGAATGTTGATTCGATAAGTCTGCATGATATATACAACTGGTGCAACAGACAGCATGTGCAGTACACGACGACATTTAATTATGACAGTAAAATGACCTTGACAGAAATGATAAAATCCTACATATTTTACTTCAGACAGAAGCTAAGATATGTAAATAATAGTGATAGGATGATAGAAACATGAGATACCCTGAATTTCTAAAGGATAGAGGAACAATAGGCTTTGTGGCGCCTTCGATGGGCTGTACAACAGAGCCGTACAGGAGTGCCTTTGACAATGCCATTAAAAGGTTTCACAGCATGGGTTATAAGACGATAGAGGGACCTAACTGCAGGTGCGACAGTGGCATAGGTATCAGCAATACACCTAAGAAGTGCGCAGAAGAGCTGAACGAGAGCTATGCTTCTGCTGACAGTGATGTGCTTATATCCTGTGGTGGTGGCGAGCTGATGTGCGAGGTAGTGCCTTATATCGATTTTGAGCGCGTGAAGCAGTCAAAGCCGAAATGGTACATGGGCTATTCTGACAATACGAATTTCACATTTTTGGAGGCTACTATTGCAGATACAGCAGGTATTTACGGGCCGTGTGCGGGCAGCTTTGGCATGGAGGTGTGGCATGAGTCACTTACCGATGCATTTAATCTGCTTTGTGGCAGGAAGCTTTCATTTACCAATTACCCTATGTGGGAGAAGGAATCGATAAAGGATGAGAATGCTCCGTTTGTGGGCTACAACCTGACTGAAAAGTCGTGTATCAGCTCTATTCCTGCGGTGGCAAAGGAAAGCAGGCTTACCATGAGAGGCAGGCTGCTTGGTGGCTGCATGGATTGTCTTATCAATCTGCTTGGTACATCGTTTGACCATGTAAGGGAATTTAATGAGCGCTACAGTGATGATGGTATCATATGGTTCCTTGAGGCTTGTGACCTTAATGTGATGGGCATGAGAAGGGCTATGTGGCAGATGAAAAATGCAGGATGGTTTTCAAATGTAAAGGGCTTTCTTATCGGACGACCGGCGCACTTCGGAGAGGAAATGTTTGGCATAGACCACAGACAGGCGCTTTCATCACTGCTTAGAGAGTTTAATGTGCCAATCATCATGGACCTGGATATAGGTCATATGTCGCCGATGATGCCTGTGGTATGCGGAAGCATGGCAGATGTCAGCTTCGACGGAAGCAGCTTTACAATTTCGTATGATATAGAGCAGTAGATTGGAGGAAAAATGATTAGATTAATAAAGAAAAAAGCAAAGAGTATTGTATGTAGCGTGCTTGCTGCGGTGACACTGTTTACAATGAATCCGGCTGTATTTGCAACAGAGACAGCTACGCAGACTGATACAGTTTCAAGTGTTGATGTATCAGGCAGTGACTCAGCTGATAAGAGTAACACAGACAGTACTGCAGACAGCACAACGACAGCCGGCAGTGAGGCAAACGACAAGGTGACCATCAGCAAAAATGATAAGCCATACTTAAGTCTTGGAGCAGACCTTACACCGGATCAGAGAGCGACAGTGCTTGGATTTATGGGAATCGAGCTCACTGATCTGGACAATTACGATGTGGTCTATGTAAATAATGATGAGGAGCACAAGTACCTCGATTCATACATCAGCAAGAGCGAGATTGGCACAAGGTCACTTTCCTCAGTACTCATTACAGAGGATAAAAAGGGTGCGGGTCTTAGTGTTTCCACACACAATATCAATTACTGTACGGTAGGAATGTACAAGAATGCGCTTGCCACAGCAGGCATAGCTGATGCTAAAATCATAGTCGCAGGACCGTTCCCTATTTCCGGAACGGCAGCACTTGTAGGCACACTAAAGGCATACGAGGAGATGACAGGCAAGAAGCTTGACGACAAGGTGACAGACGCAGCGATGGATGAGCTTGTCACAACAGGAGAGCTCAACAAGAGCATTGACGGCGATTCGCAGGATATCGAGGCAATGATTGCAGACCTAAAGAAGCAGCTTGCCGATGGAGGGCTCAAGGATGAGAGCCAGATAAAGGATGCGATAAAGGAGGCTGCAAAGGATTACGACCTGAAGCTTTCTGACGATGATATTGCAAAGCTGACATCGCTTCTTATGAAGCTTAAGGATGCCAATATCGACTGGGATTCAGTAATTAACCAGGCACAGGACTGGGCATCAAAGCTTGGCGATAAGATAAATGACCCGGGCTTCTGGGAAAAGATTGGTAACTTTTTCATGGATTTATGGGATAAGATAAAATCCCTGTTCAGCTAGAAAAGCTACAGGAGACAGTAAGAATAAGCAGAATATGAATCAGACAACTCCCTGAAACGTAAGCATTAGCTGCACGTTGAAGGGAGTTTTTTGATTAAAGGGTCAAAAGGTATCATCGATGCATGCTTGCATGCAATTCGATGTATACCTAAAAAAAAAATAATAAATTTCTGCCGAATACATTGATACAAAGGTCATATTCTATTATAATTAAATGGATAATGGATTAATGTAAACAATGCACATAAGAAAGATGGGATTTGATGATAAAGATAAATAAATTTCTGGCAGCCTCTGTCGTTACATTGTCATTAGCCGCATGTGACCTGGCACCATACAGCAGCATAGCAGTCTATGCGGATCAGGCGGCTAAGGTTGTGTGTGATGAGAGATACTGGGTAGCGGCGAGAAGCGGACCGGGCACAGAGTATGAGCTGGAGCACAAGCTTTCAAATGGCAAGGATATCACTATTCTTGAGCAGACCACAGGTGCAGACGGCAAGGTGTGGTACAAGGCGAAGTACAATCTGGCAGCAAATAACGAGGAGTGTGTCAGCTATATAAGGTCTGATTTTGTATCAGCAGGTACCGGCACAGCTGCATCAGACAATGCGCAGACAGGGGATGCTTCGGCAGACACCGGCAATGCGGATGCCATACAGCAGAATAATGAGGAGCAGCTTGCCCTTGCAACCGCATCGGGAGCATATGCTACAGGTACGATTACAGGTGGCAATGTGTATGTCCGCAATGCAGCAGGCACATCCGGCACTACCAAGGTTGTCTCACTCAACTGGAACCATCAGGTTGACATAATTGGAGAGACCAGGGTAAACGGTGTGGTCTGGTACAATGTCAAGGGTACTTTAAACGGCAAGGCATTTACAGGCTGGACTATCAGTACATACATAAAGGTGACATACAATAATAGCGGAGACAATACTGATTTTGTCACGGCTATGAAGAATGCAGGCTTTCCTGACAGCTATATTCCAAACCTTACAGCTCTTCACAATAAGTATCCAAGCTGGACATTTGAGGCTGTAAATACAGGTTTGAATTGGGATACGGTGATTGAAAATGAAAGTGTAAACGGACTTAATCTGGTATCCAAATCAGCAGACAATGCCAAGAAATCCACAGCTGCCGGAGCATATAACTGGTCAACAAATACGTGGGTTGAGTACGAACCGGGATGGGTGTCAGCAAGCAGTGCCTATATTGCTTATCTCATGGATCCAAGGAATTTTCTTGATGAGACCAATATTTTTCAGTTTCAGAGTCTGGCATACAGTCCGAATGAGGCACTTGAAGGTGTCAAGTCCATAGTAAAAGGCACATTTATGGAGGGAACAAAGACCTATTCCAACAATGGCGAGAAAATCAATTATGCAAGCACATTCATGGATGTGGCAAAGAGCAGTGGAGTAAGTGCATACCATATAGCATCGCGTATAAAGCAGGAGCAGGGACAAAAGGGAACGAGCCCTCTTATTTCGGGTACATATTCCGGATACGAAGGATATTATAATTATTTTAATTTTAGTGCAACCGGAAACACGAAGGATAAGATTTATAAAAATGGTCTGTCTTTTGCCAAGAAGCAGGGCTGGAATACAAGAGTAAAGTCCATAAGCGGCGGAGCTGTAAAGGTGGGCAGCAATTATATAAATAAGGGTCAAAATACACTGTATTTTGAGAAGTTTAATGTAGTAAATACAAGCTCGCTGTATTTCCATCAGTACATGGGCAATGCCACAGCGGCTCTTACTGAGGGACAGAGTCTGGCTAAAGGATATTCAGACAAGAATCAGGCTTTTGTATTTAAAATACCTGTATACAACAATATGCCATCGTCAGCAGTGGGCTTCGATAAAGCTGGCGATACCAATAACTATCTGCAGTCGCTTGCGATAAGCGGTGTAACACTCACACCGGCCTTCAATGGAGCGACAACAAGCTATTCAGCAGTTGTTTCAAATGCTATAAGCTCAGTGACTGTTTCGGCAGATGCAGTTTCAGGAAACAGTGGTGTTTCAGGCACAGGAAGCTATTCGCTTGCTGTCGGAAATAATACAATTAAGGTAAAATGCAAGTCGCAAAGCGGTGATACAAGAACATACACTATCAATATAAACAGGCAGGCGGCATCTGTAAATAATGCAGGTGGCAATAATAATCAGAACAATAATAACCAAAATAATACAGATGTAAACATAACATCAGGTAAATACAGTATAGGTACTTATATTACAGGCATTGAGCCTGGAACCGGTGCAGCTGATTTTGTGAAGAATATAGCAGTATCAGCATCAGGTACTGTAAAGCTTCTGACAAGCTCAGGCTCAGAAAAACAGCGGAAAGATTGCAACAGGCAATAAAGTGGCTGTTTATGATGCTTCAGGTAATCTGAAAAAGACATACGATATTGTTATATATGGAGATATCAATGGTGATGGTGCTGTAAATGCTCTTGATATGATTAAGCTCAACAGACATATCTTAGGAAAGGGAACACTCACAGGTGCTTATCTGGAGGCAGCTGATGCTAACAGAAAGGGTGATGGTGGAAATGCCCTTGATATGATAATCATGAACAGACACATACTGGGCAAATCAAAGATATCGCAGAATTAGAAATGTGAGGAAAGATATGAAGAAATTATTTGGATGTATATTATCACTTGTTGTGGCGGTGATGCTTGTTTTCACACCTGCCGAGCATGTATATGCGCAGGGACTTGGTCTCAGTGTCAGCTCAAGCTCTATAGCTGTTGGAAAAACAGTTAAGGTGACTGTTTCCATGCCGTCTGGATATTTTGGTACTGTAGTTATCTCAAGCTCTGACGAGGGAGTACTGAGTAACGGAGGAGATGGTGTGGCCAATATTGGTGACGCAGCGCAGGATATCCCACATCGCGGTCATTTTCATTTACGGCGAAGGCTGCAGGAAGCTGCACTATAAAGGCATATTGTACAGTTGTAGGAGATGCAGAGGGCAACGATGCCGGAGGTACAATTACCGGTGCCAGCACGAAGGTGACGGTAAAAAGTGCTTCATCAAACAATGATTCAAACAGCAACAAGGATAACAAGGACAATTCCGGCAGCAATACCGGCAATGACAGCAATGCAAATAAAGATAATGAAAACAAAGAGGAAAAGAAATCCTCAAACGCATCTCTTGGTTCGCTTGTTATCTCGGCAGGTATGCTTTCCCCTGAGTTTTCTGCTGCGACAAAGGATTACACAGCTACAGTAGATTACAGCTGTTCAAGCCTTGCGGTTACAGCAAATCCGGCTGATTCCAAGGCGAGTGTGACATCGGTCACAGGCAATGATTCACTTGAGGTTGGAGAGAATACGGTCAGCGTTGTTGTGACAGCAGAGGACGGCAGCACAAGCACATACAATATAGTTGTTACCAGAAGAGCCGAGGATGATCCGGAGAATGCAGATAAGCAGGATAACTGGAAGAAGTTCGATATAAATGGCACAGAGTGGACTATGGTAAATGACATTCCGGAGGATGTTGTTCCTGAAGGCTTTGAGCACTCAAAGACAGTGATTGACGGACTTGAATACAATACCCTTCATGGCACCTTTGGTGATATCACGCTTGTGTATTTACAGTCGGAAAGCGGCAATGGGCTTTTTGTATATGATGCTGCCCAGAATGCAGCATATGAGTTTGTCCGTATCAATTCCGAGTCACATTTTATAGTGGTTTTACTGCCTAAGGTGGATGATGTGCCTGAGGGATATAATGAGATATCGCTCTCCATAGAGGGCAAGGGTGTGGCAACAGCCTACCAGACCAAAGGCCGAAAAAACCGATGATCAGACAAAGGATTTTTACCTCGTATATGCCATGAATGACAATGGTGAGAGTGGCTGGTACACATATGATAGCGTAGATGGCACATATATGAGGACCGAGCTCAGCACACCTACAGTGGCACAGGAGGAAAATGATACAACAAAGAGTGAGCTTGTCCCGGGAATTGCCAATAAATATCTTGTTTTAGCTGCAATACTGGTTCTTATTATCATTATTCTGGCATTACTTCTTCTGGTGGTTATTGTGAAAAATAAGAAGCGCACAGCTAATGAAGAAAATGATGAAGAAGACGATACAAAAGAGTTCGATATAGAGGAAAATGATATAGAAGCTAATGATGATGATGCACAGGAATCGGCTGAAGAATCGCAGATAGATGAGATTCAGGAATCGGCTGAAGAATCGCAGGTAGATGAAATCCGGGAACCGGCTGAGGAATCTGGCGAAGAGTCACAGATAGCTGAGATTTTAGAATCAGACGAAAATACGGAAAGTACAGAAGCATCCGATGCATCCTATGTCGGAAGAACCGTAGAAATTACACCTGATTCTAAGAAAGCTGCTGAGAATGAAAACTCTGAGTTTAATTTAAAAGAGACTTCAAATCAGGAGAATGCTGCAGATGATGATACCTTGAAGAATCAGCTTCAAAGGGCACTTGATGGATTTGTCAATGAGGGAAATAAGCCGTCTGAGACTATAGACAGCAGTGCAAAGGATGATAATGAAGATGACAGCGAGGATGATGATTTGCAGTTCATCGACTTAAATTAGTGAATATGACTGGAGGATATGACTTGAAACCATATACAAGTAAGGCTAAAAAAGCAATAGATTTGGCTGCACGTATATCAAAGAAAATGAATTACAGCTATGTTGGAACAGAGCACATACTGGCTGGCCTTATAAAAGAGGGCACCGGTGTGGCAGCAGAGGTTCTAACAGCCTGCAATGTGGAATATGATAAGCTTATTTCGATGATTGAAGACCTGATTTCACCGGGGGATAACATCGAAGTGATGGACAGGGATGGCTATTCACCAAGGACACAGAGAGTATTGGAGCGTGCATCGGAGGAAGCCGATAGATTTGAGTGCAATGAGATAGGGACAGAACACTTGCTAATGGCTATAGTACTGCAGGGAGACTGTGCAGCTGCAAGACTTTTAAACACCATGGGTGTTAACAGCCAGAAGATGTTTATAGATATTCTTGGTGCGATGGGTGAGGATCCGTCTGCATACAGGGATCTGATGAAAAGCTACAGTACATCATACAATTCTGCGACTCCTGTATTAGATCAGTATTCCAGAGATTTGACAGATATGGCAGAGGCAGGGCTTCTTGACCCTGTTATAGGCAGAAAAAAGGAGATGGAGCGCGTTATCCAGATACTTTGCCGTCGTGGCAAAAACAATCCATGTCTGATTGGAGAGCCGGGAGTGGGCAAGACCGCTATAGTAGAAGGACTTGCGCAGGATATAGTCAGTGGCAATGTTCCGGATATTCTTTTGGGAAAGAGACTGGTTTCCCTTGATATGTCCGGGCTTGTAGCCAAATCAAAGTATCGTGGTGAGTTTGAGGAGCGTATCAAGAAGGTGATAAGCGAGGTTTCAAATGCCAAAAATGTACTGCTTTTCATTGATGAGCTTCACACTATAATAGGTGCAGGAGGAGCAGAAGGTTCGTTAGATGCATCTAACATATTAAAGCCTGCGCTTGCCAGGGGCGAGGTACAGGTAATCGGCGCCACTACCATAGAAAGAGTACCGCAAATACGTGGAAAGGATGCTGCGCTTGAGCGCCGTTTCCAGCCGGTGATGGTTGAGGAGCCTGGTGTGGATGAGACAATAGAGATACTCACAGGATTAAAGGGACTCTATGAAAGCATCATGGTGTCATCATAACAGATGAGGTGTGAAAGCAGCAGTAAACCTTTCTGCACGATATATAAATGACAGATTTTTACCTGATAAGGCGATAGACCTGATGGATGAAGCGGCAGCCAGGATAAGGCTTAAGAATCTGACATCATCTGACGAGCTGCTTGCTCTGAAAAAGAGATAACAGATAAGCAGAACCGGTTGGAAAATGCTTTGTCGAAGGAGATCTCGCAGCTGCCGGCGCGCTTATGTCAGAAAAGGAAGGGCTTGAAAATAAACAGCAGAAGCTTATCAGAAAGAACCGTCGCGCAGGAGCCAAAAATCAGCCTGTAGTCGGCGAAAATGAGATAGCGGATGTAGTATCGGGATGGACCAAAATACCTGTAAATAAGCTTACAGAGTCAGAGGCAGGACGACTTGCAAAACTTGAACAGATACTTCACAAGCGTGTAATAGGACAGGAGGAGGCTGTTTCTGCTGTCGCAAAGGCAGTCAGACGAGGCCGTGTTGGTTTAAAGGATCCTAAGAAGCCGATTGGCTCATTCCTGTTTTTGGGACCGACAGGAGTAGGTAAGACGGAGGTGTCAAAGGCGCTTGCTGAGGCTGTCTTTGGCAAAGAAGAAGCCATGATACGTGTTGACATGTCAGAGTACATGGAAAAGCATAGTGTTTCAAAGATGATTGGTTCACCACCGGGATATGTGGGCCATGAGGAGGGCGGACAGCTCTCAGAGAAGGTCAGACGCAATCCTTTTTCTGTTATACTGTTTGATGAGATAGAAAAAGCACATCCTGATGTGTTCAATATACTTTTACAGGTGCTTGATGATGGTAGAATCACTGATTCACAGGGGCGCACGGTTGATTTCAAGAATACAATAATCATCATGACATCAAATGCAGGAGCTTCTTCTATTATAGAACCAAAGCGCCTTGGCTTTGGCGCTGGTGAGGATGAAAAGCAGGATCACGAGCGTATGAAGAACAGTGTCATGGAGGAGGTCCGCCGTATATTTAAACCTGAGTTTTTGAACCGAATCGACGAGACTATTGTATTTAGAGCTCTCAACAAGGATGACATGAAGCATATAGGGACACTTCTTGTAAAGGAGCTTAAGAAACGCTGTAAAGAACAGCTTGATATAGAGCTCACAGTGCGCGACAGTGCAAAATCCTTTATCGTGGACAAAGCCTATGACAGAAAATATGGCGCAAGACCTCTTAAACGAAAACTTCAGGAGGAGATTGAAGACCGTATGTCAGAGGATATTATTACCGGCAAAATTAAGCGCGGCGATAAGGTAATAATTTCTACGAAAAACAAACAAATTTCATTGACTGTTGAGTAGAATTGGATTTATAATTAATATATCAATATAGCTACGGGAGGATAAAAATGGCTGTAATAAGTGAATTAATCCGTACTGAGGAAAACGGAAAGCTCAGCTTCGGAGATTATACATTGGCTGCAAAGGCAAAGCTTGACAATTTTGAGAAGGATGGAGATATCTACAAGGTAAAGACCTTTAAGGAGATTACAAAGCTCGAAAGAAACGGACTCTTTGTATACGAGTCTGTTCCGGGAACAGCGGTTATGGATTTCGAGGAGACTGCTGATACAGTGACATTTACTGTGGAGGGACCTGAGGATGCTCAGATTACTCTTGGTCTTGAAGAGGAGACGGAGTACGAAATTGATATAGCTGGAGCTGTTGCAGGTACTATGAAGACAAATCTCGGCGGCAAGCTCAGCTTAAGCGTAGAGCTTGAGGGTGTTGATTCAGTCGATATCAAAGTATCAAGAAAATAGAGCATATTTTTAGCCCGGTGAAAGCCGGGCTTTTTGTATTTTATAAAGGAGAACAATATGGCAAAAGGAAAGACCTCTGTATTTTTCTGCCAGGAATGTGGTTATGAATCGGCAAAATGGATGGGACAGTGCCCGGCCTGTAAGGAATGGAATACATTTGTAGAGGAAACCGTAGATAAAAAGTCGATAAGCTCGTCGGGAAAAGTAAAAAAAGAATCAAAGGCGGCACAGGTTCTGCCTCTTTCGGCAGTAAAAAGCGAGAAAGAGGAGCGTATAGTGACGGGTATAGCCGAGTTTGACAGAGTACTTGGTGGAGGAATTGTGAGGGGGTCACTTGTGCTTGTGGGAGGGGATCCGGGTATAGGAAAATCCACGCTTCTACTTCAGGTATGCAGGGAACTTTCACAAAAAAAGGTGCCATTACTTTATGTGTCAGGTGAGGAATCCCTGCATCAGATAAAGATGCGTGCCGACAGACTTGGTGATTTTACGGATTCACTGGAGCTTTTATGTGAGACAAGTCTTGATATAGCAAAGGACGTGATTCAACGAAAAAAACCGGAGGTTGTTGTAATAGATTCCATCCAGACTATGTACAATGAGGAGATAGCGTCGGCACCGGGCAGTGTCTCACAGGTCAGGGAGACAACCGGAGTGCTTATGCAGCTTGCAAAGACTCTGGGTATTTCTGTTTTTATAGTAGGACATGTGACAAAGGATGGTGCGGTTGCGGGGCCGAGGACGTTAGAGCATATGGTTGATACTGTGCTTTATTTTGAGGGTGACAGGTATGAGTCGTACAGGATACTTAGAGGTGTTAAGAACAGATTTGGTTCGACCAATGAGATAGGCGTATTTGAAATGAAGGCGGAGGGACTTGTTGAGGTGGAAAATCCGTCGGAGTATATGCTTAGCGGTAAGCCCGAGGGAGCATCAGGATCAATTGTCACATGTTCCATAGAGGGAAGCCGTCCGATACTTCTCGAGATACAGGCTCTTGTATGTCACAGCTTTTTTAATAATCCAAGGCGTACAGCAAATGGTACAGATTATAATAAAGTAAATCTACTCATGGCGGTCCTTGAAAAAAGAGCCAACCTGTCACTGTCAGACTGTGACGCTTATGTGAATATAGCAGGCGGTATAAGGATGAACGAACCGGCGATAGACCTGGATAGTGCTTGCAATCGCATCAAGCAAAAAGGATATTATAGTGCGTGAGGATACCATATGCTTTGGAGAGGTTTAAGCGGAGAGGTGCGCGGAGTTACCATGTC